>Ga0207696_1000225_pt1 | contig 79995 bp, 61 predicted proteins | sample KBSS54metaG_FD_184403 | JGI IMG/M metagenome (GOLD analysis project Ga0207696, IMG submission 184403) | Switchgrass rhizosphere microbial communities from Kellogg Biological Station, Michigan, USA - KBS S5-4 metaG (SPAdes) (version 2) | ecosystem: Host-associated > Plants > Roots > Rhizosphere >... | reverse complement strand
AGCGGTTGCTGGCCAAACGCGCTGGCCAACGTGCCGCCGCCCTTGACCCACTCGGTGGCGTGTTCGACCTGGGCGACGACGGCGCGGTTGCTGCACACCTGGCGCACGATCTGCAGCGCCTGCAACAGCGCCACGCCGTTGCTGAGCAAGGTGCCCAGGGTGCGCGCCAGGCGGGCGGCCTCGATGCGTTGCAGCAACGGGCCGATGACCTTGATGCGCAACAGGCGCCGGTCGTTGCGCTGGCGCCGGGCCGGGTCGCGCAGGGCGATCGCCGTGCCCCAGATGACCACGATGAGCCCGGCAAGCACCATCAGGCCCCAGGCGCTGAGAAACTCGCCCAGCGCCAGAATCACCTGGGTAATCAGCGGAATCGGGACGCCCAGGTCGCGGAAAATCGGCACGAACTGCGGCACCACGTAAGCCAGCAGCAAGGCCAGGGAACCCAGCACGCCAACGATCAGAAAGGCCGGGTAGATCAGTGCGTTGATCACTTCGCCGCGCAGGGTCTGGCTGCGCTCCAGGTAATCGCTGAGCTGGCGCAGGGTGTTTTCCAGAGCGCCGCCGGCCTCGCCGGCGCGGACCATGCTGATGTAGAGGGTAGAGAACTGCCCGCCCTCTTCTTCCAGCGCCTGGGACAAGGGCTTGCCGGCTTTCACCTGTTCGCGGATGCGTTCGATCAGGGCGTGGGCCTTGGGCGCCTGGGTCTGCTTGAGCAGGATGCCCAGCGAGCGTTCCAGGGGTTGGCCGGCGCCCAGCAGGGTCGCCAGTTGCTGGGTGAAACTGACCAGGGCGGCGCCATTGAGGGCCCCACGGTTCAGGGCCCGGCGCAGGCCAGGTCCGCCCAAGGCATCAACCTGCAATACCAGCAGGCCACGCTTTTGCAACAGTGCCACGGCGGCCTGCTGGTCGCTGGCTTCGATACTTCCCTGTTGGCCGGTGCCCTCATTGTCCAGCGCACGGTATCTGAAATGAGCCATGGTTTATTCGCCGCGCGTCACGCGCAGCACCTCCTCAAGCGAGGTGATGCCAGCCACTGCCTGACGCAGGCCTTCTTCATACAGTGTGCGCAACCCGCCGCGCCGGGCGGCCTGCTCCAGCGTCGCAGCATCGGCCTGGCGCATGAGCAGGCTGCGCAGCTCTTCATTCATCACCAGCAATTCGGTGATGGCGCTACGGCCGAAGTAACCACTGCCGGTCGCCGACGCGGCGGGCTTGTAGAGCAGGATGGGGCGCTGGTCGGTGAAACGGTCCAGGCCATGTTCGGCAACCAGCTCGGCCGGCGCTTCGAACGGGATGCGCGTGGCCGGGTCCAGGCGGCGCACCAGGCGCTGGGCCAGAATGCCCTTCACCGTCGAGGCAATCAGGTAGCTCTCCACGCCCATGTCCAGCAGGCGGGTGATACTCGCTGCGGCGCTGTTGGTGTGCAGGGTGGAGAGCACCAGGTGGCCGGTCAGGGACGATTGAATGGCAATGCGGCAGGTTTCCAGGTCGCGCATTTCGCCGATCATGATCACGTCCGGATCCTGACGCACAATGGAGCGCAACGCCCCGGCGAAGTCCAGGCCGATGGCCGGTTTCACCTGAATCTGGTTGATGCCTTCCAGCTGATACTCCACCGGGTCTTCCACGGTGATGATCTTGCGTTCGGCCGTGTTGAGTCGCGACAGCGCGGTGTACAAGGTGGTGGTCTTGCCCGAACCGGTGGGGCCGGTCACCAGCAGGATACCGTGGGGGTTTTCCAGCACATCGAGGAAGCCTTCAAGGCGCTCGCCGTCGAACCCCAGGCTCTGGAAATCGAAGCTCACCGTCTGGCGGTCGAGCAAACGCATCACCACGGACTCGCCGAAGCTGGTGGGCACCGTTGAAACGCGCAGGTCCAGTTCCTTGCCCTGGATGCGCAGCATGATGCGCCCGTCCTGAGGCAAGCGGCGCTCGGCGATGTCCAGGCGGGCCATGATCTTTACCCGGCTGATCACTGCCGCCGAGGAACTGGACGGCGGTGCCTCGGCTTCGTGCAACACACCGTCGATGCGGTAACGCACCTTGAGCTGGCTTTCGAACGGTTCGATATGAATGTCAGATGCGCGCTGCTCCACCGCCCGCTGCATGATCAGGTTGACCAGGCGGATGACGGGGGCCTCGCTGGCCAGGTCTTTCAGATGCTCGATGTCTTCCAGCGCCCCGCTGTCTTCGTCCAGTGTCTCGATCAGCGAGCCCATGGCCGAGCGCCCCTGACCGTAGTAACGCTCGATCAGGCTGTCGATCTCGTTGCCGGGGCCAATGGCCATGCGCACTGGCGCGGCACAGGCGTGGGCCACGGCTTCGAAGGGGTACGGGTTGCCCGGGTGGGCCACCAACAGCTCGACGCCCTGCTCGTCCCAGGCCACCGGCACCACACGGTAGTGGCGCAGGAAACGTTCAGTGAGCGGCGGCACGCGTTCCAGCGTGCCAGGCGCCTGCTCGGCGAGCATCAGCGGCACGGCGAGCAAGGCTGACCAGGCCCGCGCCAGTTCCAGCTCCGACACCAGCCCCAGCCGCGTCAGCAACGCTGGCAGCTCGCTGTCGTCGTCTTCGGCGGCCAGGCGGCGGGCACGCTCCAGGTCGACGGCCTTGAGGCCGGAATGGCGCATCAGCCATTGGCACACCTGAGCATCGTCGGGGGCGGCGGGAAGGGTCGGGGAAGTGTCGGGCACGGTGGGCAACTGTATCTGGGGGCCAGGGCATCAGCGGCGATGCCCGGCCGGGTGAAACTCGGAGGGTCAGTTGGCGGTTTTCTTCGCCGTGGTGTTCAGCGGACGGCCGCCTTTCTTCGACTCGTTCTTGTGTTTCTGGGTGGCCTTGGTGTCGTGGCTCTGGGTCATGACGGTGGAGTCGGAAGCGCCGGAGGCGGTGGACGCGTCAGTGGAATCTGCAGCGAAGGTGGCGCCGGCGAACGACAGGCTCAGGGCTGCGCAGGCCGCCACGAAAGACAGTTTCATAACAAGTAACTCCATTGAGCGGAAAAGTAAGAAAGTTCAAATAGCCATCACTGAAAGTTGAAACTGCGACAATAGCGCACAGTGCCAGCTTGAAGAACTAGCGAACCGAGACAAGCACCCTCGAAATCGCTAAACCCATCGACCAGTAGGTTTTGCAAAGGTTCACACATCCGGACACAAAATCACGAAAATCGACGAAAAAAACCTTTCGATTGACAAGCGACGGCAACAATTGTCTTAATTTCGCCGCTATCGGGGCTGATTCCGGCTACAAACGATAGCGTAATAATGGCACCTCCTATATAGACAGAAAACATGACAAGTTAATTAAACTTGTTTGAAAACATGGTCCGCACACCGCCCTTTTTTGCAACTTGGCAATCAGGGTGACGGCCACGTTTTGTCTGGAGAAAGTGCACCAGCCCACCCGGGCAGGCACCGCCGTATATGGACACCATTGGCCGTTGGAGTAACAGATGAACAAACGTAGAACCTTGGGCGCGCAATCGGCGCTGGCTCTGCTGGCCCTGGCCATCTCACAGGTACACGCCGCCGACCCTGCCCAGCAGCAGGCGCGTGAAGCTCGGGCCGACAAGGCCGCGCAGCAGACCCTGGCGAAAATGACCCAGGAAGAAAAGCTCAACTACCTGGCCGGCACCGGTGGCTGGGACGTCAAGCCGCTGACCCAGTACGGCATCCCGCAAATCTACGGTGCCGACGGCGGCGCCGGCATTCGCTACACCAGCAACGGCAACGACCAGGGCGTGGTTTACCCCGCCGGCCCGAACATCGCCGCCACCTGGAACCCGCGTCGCGCCATCGACTTCGGCCGTGCCCTGGGCTATGACGCCGCTACCGGTGGCTACCAGTATGTGACCGGCCCGGGCATGAACCTGTACCGCACCCCCTACGGCGGCCGTGCGTTCGAATACCTGTCCGGTGAAGATCCGTTCCTGGGCGCCAGCCTGGGCCCTGCGGTGATCAACGGCATCCAGGCCCGTGGCGTGTGGGCTGAAGCCAAGCACTTCGCCGCCAACGACCAGGAAACCAACCGTTTCACCCTCAACGAAACCATCCCCGAGCGCGTGCTGCGCGAGATGACCCTGCCCACCTTCGAATCGGCGTCGAAGAACGGTAACGTGGCCATGATGATGTGCTCGTTCCAGAAGGTGAACGGCGACTACGCCTGCGAAAGCAAGCACATGATCGGCGAAATCCTGAAAAAGGAATGGGGCTACAAGGGCTTCGTGCAGAGTGACTACAACGCCATCATCACCGGGATCACCGCGGCCAACGCCGGCACCGACCTGGACATGATGGGCTACCAGATGAACGCCACCGCCCTGACCCCGTACGTGGAGAACGGCCAGCTCAGCGCCGCCACCATCGACGACAAGGTGCGCCGCATCCTGCGCCAGATCTACCTGTTCAAGTTCGACAGCAAGACCCCGTCCACCGTCCACAACATGAACAGCGCCACCAGCAACAAGACTGCACTGAACGTGGCCCGTGAAGGCATCGTGCTGCTCAAGAACAAAGGCGACGTGCTGCCGCTGGACGCCAAGAAAGTCAAGAAAATCGCCGTGGTCGGCGACCTGGCCAAGTACGCGCCGCCTACCGGCTTTGGCAGTGCCAACGTCGAGGCGACCCAGTACATCAGCGAGCTGTCGGGCATCGCCCAGACTGCGCCGAACGCCAAGGTCGACTTCATCGACGGCCTGTCCCTGGACCCGACCGTGTCCACCTGGAGCCACACCGACAGCAGCACCGGCAAGAGCGTGGCCGGCCTGACCGCGGAGTTCTTCACCAACGCCACGTGGTCCGGCGACCCGGCCGCTACCCGCACCGACACCCACGTGAACATGGACTGGTCCAGCGACACCAACCTGCCCACCAATGGCGACACCTCCAACACCTCGGTACGCTGGACCGGCCAGGTCACTCCGACCACCAGCGGCGACCAGGTCTTCAAAGTGCGTGCCGACGGCGCCGTGCGCCTGTGGGTCAACGGCCAGGAAATCATCAACAACGGCGACGGTGAGCACCTGCCCACCAACAGCATCCCGCCGACCATCCCCGTGTCGGGCAAGATCAAGCTGGAAGCCGGCAAGGCCTACGACATCAAGCTGGAATACTCGCGCCGCGACGGCTACCTCTCCACCATGGGCGGCATGGTCGGCGTGCAGATGAGCTGGGCGTCCCTGGCCGCGCCACAAGACCTGTCCAAGTACGACGCGGTCGTGGTCGCCGTGGGCAACAGCAGCGAATACGAAGGTGAAGGGTTCGACCACGGCTTCGACCTGCCTGAATACCAGAACGAGCTGATCAACAGCATCGCCAAGGTCAACCGCAACACCGTGGTGGCCATGCACGGCGGCACCGGCCTGAAGATGAGCGACTGGATCGACAACGTGCCGGCCGCGCTGCATGCCTTCTTCCCCGGCCAGAACGGTGGCCAGGCAGTGGGCGAGATTCTGTTCGGCAAGGTCAACCCGTCGGGCAAGCTGCCGATCAGCATCGAGCGCAACATCGAAGACAACCCGCTGTACGCCGACTTCCCGAACTACGACAACAGCGGCGCGCTGACCGAAACCAGCTACAAGGACGACCTGTTCCTGGGCTACCGCGGCTACGAGAAGAAGCACACCAAGCCGCTGTACCCGTTCGGTTACGGCCTGTCGTACACCACCTTCGGCTACAGCAACATCAAGGTCACCCCGGGGACCGCGGTGGGCAACGTGCCGATCAAGGTGTCGTTCGACCTGACCAACACCGGCAAGCGTGCCGGCGCCGAAGTGGCCGAGCTGTACGTGGGCCAGCAGCACCCGAAAGTCGAGCGCGCCCTCAAAGAGCTGAAAGGCTACAAGAAGGTGTTCCTGAAGCCGGGTGAAAGCAAGCGCGTGACCATCGAGCTCAACGACCGCTCGCTGGCCTACTACGACGAGAAGAGCAAGCAGTGGGTGGTCGACGCCGACACCTTCGACCTGTCGCTGGGTGCTTCGTCGCAGGACATCAAGCTGCACGCCAAACTGGTCAACCCGTTCCGCCAGGAACTGTCGACCACCACCAGCAACCCGTTGCCACGCGCAGCGCTGAAGGCCACCCAGGTGACCTTGCCAGCGATCAACACCGGCGGCCTGTACGACCAGACCGACAGTGACGACGCTGATACCAGCGACAGCGGTGACTACGACACCACGTCGACCACCACCCAGGGTTCGGCCAGCGGTAACTGATACACCTGCCGGTCCGGGTGGCTCGCCACCCGGCCCGTAGCAGCGGCCATGGCCGCCTCCGGCCGCCACGCGGTGCATCAGGCAGTGCGCGGCGGCTGGGACGCGGCAAGGTCCGCTGCTACGGCGGCCATTATCCCCATAATAGAATCAATGATTTCCTTTTTCGGCTAATTGTCCCCTCAAGGGCAACTTCGTACAGTGCCCCCCATGCCGCGTACCCACCCACACCTCGGGTCGCCGCCAACCACTGACCGAACCCTTGAAGGAACATCACCATGACCCTGCGCGCCACCCTCACCGCTTCCCTGCTGGCCCTGTCCATCGGCAACGCTTTCGCCGCCGACAACCAGGCCGAACATCACACCCAAGCCTTCCTCGACGCCCTGAACAGCAGCGGCGGCAAGCCACTCGAGCAACTGAGCCCCAAGGATGCCCGCGCGATACTCACCGGTGCGCAGCATTCGGTGAAGGTCGACCTGTCGGGCACCGAGGTCAGCAACAAGACCATCCAGGCCGACGGCCAGGCCATTAAGTTGACCATCGTGCGCCCCGCCAAGACCAAGGGTGACCTGCCGGTGTTCATGTTCTTCCACGGCGGCGGCTGGGTACTGGGGGACTACCCTACCCACGCACGGCTGATCCATGACCTGGTGGTGAACTCCGGCGCCGTGGCCGTCTACGTGGACTACACGCCGTCACCCGAAGCCCACTACCCCACCGCCATCAACCAGGCCTACGCCGCTACTCGCTGGGTGGCCGAGCATGGCCAGCAGATCGGTGTGGACGGCAAGCGCCTGGCCGTGGCCGGCAACAGCGTGGGCGGCAACATGGCCGCGGTGGTCAGCCTGATGGCCAAGGAACAAGGCACGCCCGCGCTGCGCTTCCAGCTGTTGCTGTGGCCGGTGACCGACGCCAGCTTCGATGATGCCTCGTACCAGCAATACACCGAAGGACACTTTCTGACCCGGAACATGATGACCTGGTTCTGGGACAGCTACACCACCGACGCCGCCCAGCGCGCCGACATCCACGCCTCGCCGCTGCGTGCCAGTGCCGAACAGCTCAAAGGCCTGCCACCGGCCCTGGTGCAAACCGCCGGCCTGGACGTATTGCGCGACGAAGGCGAAGCCTATGCCCGCCACCTGGACGCCGCCGGTGTCGAGGTAACGGCAGTGCGCTACAACGGCATGATCCACGACTATGGCCTGCTCAACCCCCTGAGCACGATTCCCGAAGTAAAAGCCGCCATGCGTCAAGCCGGTCAGGAATTAAAGGTGCACCTAAACTGAGCCCGCTCCCCCGGCCAACCGTGGACGTAGCAGCGGACCTGGCCGCGTCCCATACGCCGCGCAGTGCCAGGCACCCCGCATGAATACTATCGCGGCCTGTGAGCAACCCCACCAATACGCGCCACCTGCCGCTGTGGGACCGGGCGAAGCTCGGGAAGCGGCCGACCCGGTTCCGCCTGGTAATTACGCGGCGCCTGCTTCCCGAGCTTCGCCCGGTCCCACAGCGAGAGTGTCCGCCGCACTTGGACTGGTCCGCACGAATGGACCCAGGTAAAGGGTGCCATGCGTCAGGCAGTTGAAGGTGCAGCTGAATGGAGCCCGGTCAGCCCTCATCCGCCGGTTCGCTGGCGGTACCGCGCGATGTCTTCATCGGAGATATCCTGCCGGTAGCACAGTGGTGCGTAGCCACCTGGCTTGCTGTATGCACTACGGCGTCCACAGGCACTGCCATTGCGCGCAGAGTTGTAGGGGCACGGACAGTTACCCGGGTAGCTGGCGATAGATTCGGCGATCAGGCGACGGGCAACTTCATCGTCGCTGGGGCCGCCGGTCTTGGCCAGGGCCAAGGGTGAAACCAGCACGGCAGCCGCGGCGAAGCTCCAGAGCAGGCGCATGAGACAGTCCATTGCAGGGCGAGATCAAAATAGTAGCCCAAAGCCACTAATGGTGCCACCCGGTCCCACAGGGACAGTGTCCGCCGCACCTGGGCTATCTGGCGCGGATCGACACCTCGAGATGCGCCAGGTACTCATCAAACCGCGCCACCAGGTCCAGCCCTTCGGGAAAGCGCAGCCACTGCAACTGCAACCCGTCCATCATCGCCAGGCATTCCTGCACCACCCCGCCCAGGTCGACATCGGCACGCACCTCGCCCAATACGACCAATGCCTGCAACTGCCCCACCATGCGCGCATGAATGGTGGCGTAACGCGCCTGGAACCAGGCCCACGCCGGATGGCCTTCCACCAGGCTTTCAGCGTTGAGCATGCTGAAGGCACGAATCACCCCCGGCGCCGTGGCGTTGGAACGATTGATAGCGCTGAGACTGCCGAGCAACCCGCGCAGGGTGGCCTCGCCGCGCACTTCATCGGCTATTTTCTGGCTGACCTCGTCACGTCGGTCCAGCACCGCCATCAGCAGCGCACTCTTGTTGGGAAAATGGTGCAACACCCCGGCCACGGAGATGCCGACCAGCTCGGCGATACGCGCAATCGACGCGCCACCGTAGCCCTCCAGGGAAAACATTTGCAGGGCAGCATCGAGCAGTTCCTCGCGGCGCTTCTCGCCCTTGGGGGCGCGCCGCTGGCGCGGTGCAGGCTTGGCAGGTTGAGAATCTGAAGTCATGAACAGCATCTTGATTTCTTTTTCGAGCGAGCACCGTAACGTGATCGGCCCGCCCACGGCAAATCTCAGGCCTTGAGCAAGGGGTACAGCGAAGCCACCAGCATCAACGCCATGGCCCAGTTGAACAGCCGCAGCCAGCGCGGCTCGCTGAGCACATTGCGCAGCGCACTGCCGCAACTGACCCACACGCACACACTGGGCAAGTTGATCAACGCGAACAGCGAAGCAATCACCAGTACGTTACTTACATACCCTTGGGACGGCACGTACGTGGTGATGGCGCCGATGGCCATGATCCACGCCTTGGGATTCACCCACTGAAACGCCGCCGCCCCCAGAAAGCTCATGGGTCTGGGCGCCTCGCCGCTGTCACCCGAGGGCGGGCCGGAGTGGGCGATTTTCCACGCCAGGTACAACAGGTAACTCGCCCCCGCCCAGCGCAACAGGGTGTAGGCCCACGGGAGCACCTTGAACACTTCCGCCAGGCCCATGCCCACCGCGACCACCATCACCATGAACCCGATGCTCACGCCCAGGGCGTGGGGAATGGAGCGGCGAAAACCGAAGTTCACGCCGGAGGCCAGCAACATGGTGTTGTTGGGGCCTGGGGTGATGGACGACACGAAGGCGAACAAGGCGAATGCGTACAGCAGGTCGAGGGAGGACAGCATGGCGGCGAACTCGGGTGGGTGGGCCGAGTGACAATAAGGCATTGCAGGTTGGCGGCTGAGGTACAGATAAGGGGAATTGTACCCGTACAGTTTTCAGGTTTTCGGTTAACGGCATAACAGATACGGGGGCGACGCCGCATTGCTTACCCGGCCAGTGATAGATAGAAATGAAGTCAGTCGGCGCGTACAAAATCGGTCGGCGCTCATTCCCACCAATACCCAACAAATCCTACCTACCCTCGCCCCACTGAGTACCCGTTGTGCCAAGCCTATTTAAGGTACCGCTGCCGAGAAACCCGGATATGTGTGCCCGCTTCGGGTTGGAGGCGGCCGGTCACCACAGGCCGCTTTCGGCCAGAAGTGGCCGCTTAACGAGAGTCAGCGTTGACCGAGAACGAATACTCGACGTACAGCACTGTGAGCAGCTCACTCAGCGAACTCTTGAGTGCGCGTAGGGGTTCGGTAACTCTGTTTGCATGGACATGGAAGACGTCTCATGCACGGACAAGGAAATTGAACTATTTATGCGGCTTCGCGGCGATCACAGCAATATCGGGATTGCGTTGCAGGCCTATCTGACGCGAACGTATGAAGATATCGAAACGCTCGCCTCCGGGCCGGGGATGGTGCGGATATGCAAAGGGATTTATGCCGTGGACAAGCAGTACCTGGTGCATGACGCATGGCGGGATCGTACGGCGATCAACCAGCATTTCCTTCATCATGTTGCGCACTGCTTTGATTCCGGCATGTTTGTGGGAGTCGCCACGCATGATGCTGAACTCATCGGAAAGGTGGTTGCCCTGGCCCGCGATCGGAGGATAGACAGCGCAAGGTTTGAGTTCCAAATGCTGCTGGGCGTTTGTGAGCCTTTACGCGACAAAGTGTTGGAGTTGGGCTTTCGCGTGCGCGTTTATGTGCCGTTCGGGAAGGACTGGTATGGGTACAGTACTCGTAGACTGAACGAGAGCCCGAGTATTGCAGGTCACGTTGCGAACGCTCTTGTAGGTTTCTGAGGGAGTTGATTGGCTAGGGTACGCTTCATAGGTGGAATGCCTATGGACGTACCCGTACGATGAACCAATGTCGAAGCCGAGGGTGGATTGTTTCAGGCTTCAACCGCTTTCGACGCAAAGCGGTCCTTCCCGGAAGGCCGGAATCGGCCTTCCGTCGCTATTTAAACTCAAGAGCTACAAAATTAGCGCAAAGAGTTTTTTTGCCACTTCTCAGCGACCAACATCATTTCCAAATGAAACCGCCATTTCAATAGCAGTTTCAGCATAATTCACCCCCCCGTCGGGCGCTGGTTGTTTTTTCAGTTCATCCAAAGCGTATACAACTTTCACGCCGCGCCCAACCTTAAAGAGCGAAACATCGTTGCGATCGCTCACATAAATCCCAACATCAATGACGGAACCTTCACGCGTCAACAGCTCAACCGTATTGTGCTGACTGGGTTTATCATGCCCGGCAAAATACGTCCGTCGAATTATTCCTGAAACAAACACCAGCGGCATTTTTTTCTGACTAATATTCAGCCACCACTCTTTTGAACCAAACAGTCCGCAAGTTCCTTTGAGCCCCATCATAGGCCTTGACGGATCAAGCGTTAACGCCTGCGCCAAAGCAACACGCTCGGGGTTTTTTTCAAGCGCCTTGGAAAGCTCATACACCAACTTCATTGGCGCGCCTTTATAGTCCAGCTCCAATAACATCACTTACCTCCGGGTGGGATCAGCTAGAAATCTTTAATGTTTTGGTTAAAAATACTCAAGGCGTTTCCTTGGCCAAGCTGAGTCGTCATTTGGGCAGGTTGCTCAAGCCCGCGATGCCCGATGCCAGCTAGCGTTTTCGCCACTTGAAAACTGTCGGTGATGTGATTAACTGATCACAAATGGCCATGGACGTCACCCCTTCATTGAGCAAAAGTAGTATCCGTGCACGCTGGCCGAGGCTTTGCTCCAGCGTACTCATGCGCAACCAACCTTGAAGCGTGATGACGTCGGCGGGTCGCAGTGCAAAAGAAGCGATTGGTCGAGGCTTGCGTACAACCAACTCTGGGCGGGGGCGCCCAGCATACCGTCGCACGTTAGAAAACGAACTACCCACTCAGCACACTAGTTACTGAAACAGCACCAGAAAGCTTTGCAACTATAGCATGTACCGTTTCAATATAAAAACCAGCCTTTATGAAAATTTAACTTCGACATCCGCATCTCTAACTTCTACCAATACTCACAGTCTCGACGAAGTTTATCACCTGGTGCTGTTCCACTAATAAACCCACACGCCGTAGCATGTGCAACCCTAACCAAATTAAGCGAAAAAGCCTTTGCACCGGTAATTATTCGTACTTGGATTATAGTAAGTCGCAAACTTCACCTCAATGAAACACCACTTTAATTCCCGCATTATCCAGTGTGTCAGGCAAAGCCTGGGAGGCTCCCACCCGCTCTGTCACCGAGCTCCTAAAAAATCCCAAGCAACTCCTTTGACTGCGCCTGCTCAGCAACCCAGCAACTTGTGTCTGATACCCAATAAAACTAATCAAACTAACATTTGCTGGACCAAGCCGTGCTTCCTGCTCAACATCCCAGTCGCATACCCACCTCGCAAGAGGTGCGTGTTGTATATTGAGATTTTGCTCCTGTTAAGGAGCGAAAATTCATGCTCAAAAAGGGCGTATTTAGCAGATAGACCGTAGGTCGTCAGGGTGGTAGACAAAAAGGAGACAAAAGGACTGCAGAAAGGATGCAAATAGGGCGCAAAAAGAGTGCAATTAGGGTGCAGATAGGGTGCAAAAACACCGGCGCAAGGCCGGTGTCAGTGTGATACAAAGTCATTGCATGTCAGTAAATCTGGGGCTTTTACTGATGAGCAAACTACTCCTCGATCAACCCCAGCGCTTCGCCCAAGCTTGCCACAAACTCTGCCTGCTCATCTGAATACTCTATTGCGATGCTTTTAAACTGTGAGCACAAAGATGATTTAGATTCCAAGTCCATCATTTGCAATGTCGAAGCTAATTGTTCAAGCCCCTGCATTGCAGCATCTGGATTTAATGCATCATCCCCCGAAAACTCAAGAAATATAGCAAGCTCAACAATGGCTCGCGCAACGTGCTTATTGATTTCCTGGCTCACGAATCACCTTCACTGAAATATTTTTAATGCCCAGCTCATCAAACATTTTCTGAGCTCTATTTGCTTGAGCCTGTGTAGGTACTTCCCAGCGCGCAGTTAAACCATTCTGACTTAACACGTCAGACTGCCTAAGCGCCTGGTCCTTCGATTTGCTTGTCGTTACAACCGAAATCTTGCGATCAACTAAAACTTCACCATCCACACCATCGAATTTAACCAACTTTGTTGATCCATCCGGCATTGTTCTTTCTAGCGCAGGAGCTTGGCCAGATTGCGTTGCAGGATTGGAGCGAGCACCGGTTGCTGAGTCATTGTAATCCCGGGCACGCGAACTCATACCTGCATTCTCATCAACCCACTTTACCTTAGTTGACGCAAGATCATCTACCTTACCGGCAGCGTCACCAGTTGCTTTTGCACCCGCAACCTCTTCGGCAGCACCCCACGATACCCCAGCATTCGCGTCCGTCACAAGACCAGCATTCACACCACCAGCAGCTACGAGCGGCGCACCTTCATCAACGCCTGATGTAGAGGCTTGCGTTACGCTCGGACTCGTCGCTTGCCCTAAGCTAGCAACCTGCTCTGAAGGTGATGTAAGGCCTTCACTGTTAGAGGAAGAGGCACCACCGTTGCCTACCTTCGTATCGGTGGCTGCTGTTTCAAGCTTTGGCTGGGCCTCAGAATCGCCAGCTGAGCCAAAAAGGTCTTCAGCTTCGTCAAGACCGCTTTTGACCTCACTTCCAAGCTCCAGACCGCTGCCTTGTACCTCACTCCCAACACTGCCTAGGCTCGAAAGGACTTTGCCTCCCACTGCGCCCGCCCCAAAGAGCCCAACAGAGTTAATCAAGCTTCCTACTGGATTCGACTCGCCAGGGTAGGTAGCGGGATCAAACGACTTCAGTACGTCCGACGCCTGCGAATTGGTGTAAGGAGCAAACGTCTCATCGGTATAGACTCTTCCGTCATTCAAAGAGGCGGCACTAAGTGCACCGGTAAAGGCAGGCGCTGCACAGCCAATAACGCTTACACACAGAGGAGCTTCTGCAGCCGTGACAGCGGATAGCGATACGCCCGCAATTACGCTAGTGACGGCCTTCGCTCCGCTTGCGATCCTCTGAGTGACCTCACCGCCCGCGAGCATTGAATCGTTTAGCGTGTCGATCGGGTTGTAAGTAAACGCCCCCGTATCAATCAACGCCCCCTCTTGCGCAATGTACGTTTTACCCGCTGCCTCCATGGAAGTAAGCTTCAAATAATCCGAGCCAGGCGTATAATCTGGCGGTACGGAAGCGCTGCAATTGACTAATGCACAAGCGGCAGCATCGTATTTGTCCGCGTCCTCTGGATGGGCTGCTTTGAGGTTACTTAGGGCCACAGCCTCAGGCTGATGCAGTTGCCGGTTGTACTCATCCCCCATCTGGGCAATCCAACTGCCCTGTGCTTCATCTTTTCCTGCAACACCTGTAGCCAATACACCGACGACCTGAGACATCGCTGAACGCAATGTGGGATCGTTTTTGAACGTGGTATTCAGGACCCCCGCCATCGCCTCGCTGGCGCCTGCCGCAATGGCCCCGGTGGCGAAGTCGCCGCCATCAGCGGACGTGATCGCGCCGCCCAGTACCGCATGCAACGCAGTGCGTGCGACACCACCTTCCCCCCACATCGCCTCACCGACGATATCGCCCGCCTTCTGCGCATCGAGGTATTTAGTTTCGGCATACCCACCAATGGCATTAAAGCCAACAGCGGCTGCTACATTGGCAGCTGAGCTGATGAGACTTCCGGTCAAGTTCTTACTAAAACTGCCCCCTTCGATAGCAGTGGTGATAACGCTCGATGCGATACCGTTAACCCCTGCGTTCACCGCAAAACCACCGATACCGGCAAGGGTCGACAGGTCGAATCCTTTGGTGAGGTTGCTCAGGGGCACTTGAGTGCCACTGAACTCGGGATCGATATAGTTCGCCGCGACACCTGCCGTGGCCATTGCAACTGCAGCGCTTTTCAAGCTACTGGCGCTTAGCGTGTCCTTAAGTGCCAACCCCAGGTTGCCGTTGTTGGAAATGGTGCTGCTGATGGCAGTCGTGGCCAGACTTCCCGCACCAGCGGCGCTTATGGTTCCCAAGCCTAGGCCTGCGGGCCCCATGACGAGACTCATGGCAATCGCCAGGATTATTTCCGCACCAGCCCCCAACCCGCGAGTGCTGTACTTGAAGGAGTCATGAACCTCCTTCACCTGCTGCCAATTCACATCTCCCCGGGTTTCAGCATCCTTCAACCAACTCAAGCTCGGATCCGCCTTCACCATGGTGTCGATCACCTGACTAACGGTTTCCTGGTTGATCTGCTTCACATCGATGTTCAGCCCGTTGACCGCGTTGATCACGGTCTTGCCCTTGGCTGTCATCTGGGTCTGTTGCAGGGTCTCGTCGGTGCTGCCCTTGCCTTTGGAACTGGTCCAGGCAAGGTCGCTATTGCTCTTGAGATGCGTCTCCTGATCCAGATCCTTCACACCCTGGAACGTCACAGCACCGCCACTGGTAACCGTCAGGTCATTACCGCTGTTGAGCTTCGCCGCTTGATAAAGCTGGTCACTGCCACTGGCCAATGTCAGGTTGCCGCCACCGGTAACGACACTTCCCACGTTGGTGGTTTTGGTGACTTCGTCGTGCTGGGTTTTATGACTTCCCCAACTCCCACGCTTGTTCATGTCGTACAGCGAGTAGTCGCTGTTCTGCGCTGCCAGCAGTTGCAGCTTGTCGCCCGCATAAACGTAGGCGTCGGTACCCGCCGTGACGTTGCTGGAAGTCAGGGTCAGGTCCTGGCCAGCGGTAAGGCTGGCGCTGCCACCCGCCGTAACGGTAGTCGCCACCTGAGTAACCTGATCATCCTGCGCCGTCACCTTCTTCGTCTTGTTATAACTATGCGTCTCATCCGCCGCCGAGCTCAGGCTCAGGTTATCGGTAGCCGAAAGCGCCACATCCCCCTTGGCACTCAGCTGACTCGCCACCGCCGTCAAATCCCGCCCGGCACTGATCGTCAGGTCCGCACCCGAGGTGATGGTCGAGCCGTTCTGCGTAATGGTGGAGCTGGTGTGGTTAGCCGTACGCGTGGCACTGTCGGTCGCCTGGGCGGCGGTGATGTTCACGTCGCGGCCGGCGGTGATGGTGGTAGCCGCACCGCTGGTGAGTACCCCGCCGCTGTTGTTGACGTCCTGCCCGGCGTTGATGGTCAGGCTGTTGGCCGCTTCCACGCGCGCGGCGCTGTCGACGAAGTCGGTGGTTTCGGTGGCTGAGCCTTCGGCGCTCTGGTGGCTGGTGACGGTTCGGTCGTTGTTCACGTCGCCGTCGACAGCGGTCAGGCTGACGTCGCGCCCGGCGATGATGCCGCCGGACTGGTTGGTAAGAGTGTTGCCCGCCAGCAGGTCCAGGCGGCTGTCGGCCTGGACTACGCCCGTGTTGGTGAGGTTGTTGCCGGCGATGGCCGACAGGCTGCCGGTGGCTTTGAGGGTGCCGGCGTTGGTCAGGTCGCTGCCGGCGATGATGCTGACGTCGCTGCCTTCCACCAGGGCGCCGTTGGCCGCCAGGCGGTTGTTGGCATTGGCCAGGTACAGCACGGGCACCAGCACGGTCTGGCCGTCGACGACTTCGCTCTGCATCCAGACGATGTCGTGGGTCAGGGCAGCGACCTGTTCGGCGGTCAGGGCGGTGCCGACGGTGAGGTTCAGGGACTGCTGGGCGGCGACGCCGTTGTCCATCAGGTATTTGAACTGGGCCGCGTCGCTGGTTTGGCCGTCGATGAAGCGGGCGCCGGTTTTGGCGACGATGGCCTGGTCGACCAGGGTCTGTTCGTAGAGGCCGTCGCCCAGGCGCTTTTCGCTGGCGTCGGGGTTGTAGCCCAGGGCGGACAGCATGTAGTCCGAGCTCATGAACTGCTTGAGGTTGGTGAGCGCGGGGTTGGTTTCGATCAGGTACTTTTGCGGTTGGGACTGGGTGCTGGTGTCGGGTACGCCTTGCACGCGGGCCACGGTTTGGGTGGTCACGGTGGTGGTGACAGGGGTACTGGCCTGGGTAACGCTGGTGTCGGCGCTTTCATGGGCTGGCACCGTGGCGCCCGTGGTGCTCGGTGCGCTGACCTGCAAGGTGCTGACCGGGGTACCCGTGCCGGTGGTGGTACGGGTGGTTTGCTGCAGCAACACACTGCTGCCGGACGCTTGGGCAACGCTGCCTACCTGCAGGGCTCGCGCCTGGGCGACCGGGGTGGCGACTTGCGCCTGGGCGCCGGTCAACTGGCCGCTGGCCAGGGTCCAGCTCTGTGGTGCGGAGCTGGCGCTACCGGTAGAACCGCTTTGACCGCTGAGGCGGAACAGGCCGTTCTGGCCGGTGGGCAGGCTGAAGCCAGGCAACGTCAGCGGGTCGACTTCCTGCTGGGCCAGGTTGGGCGGCAGTTGGGCGTTGAGGGTGACGTGGGTGGAGTACGCGGTGCCGGGTGCGGTGGTGTCGGTGCGGGCACCGGCGCCTACGTAGTCGAAGCCGGGCGTGATGACGCTGCTGTCGAAGTTGTTCTGGGTGCTGATGTTGACCGCTCCGCCCGCCTGGATCACGGCCGCGTAGCTTTGGTCACCGCCCGACAGTTGGGTGGTGGTATGCAGCGATTTGACTTCGCTTTCGGTGATGCTGAGGAAGTGCGCCAGGGCCGCCGGCAGGCCACTCAGGTTGTTGGCGTCGTAGCCACTGTTGAGGTACCAGTACTGTCGGCTGAAGGTGTTGGCCGCTTGTTCCACGTTACCCAGGTTGTGCCGGGCCGAGACGTAGGTGCGGCTGTCTTCGGTGTCGCTGGTCTCGACGCCCTGGTTGGTGAGGTTGGTCAGTTGCGCGGTGAGGTTGCCCGAGGTGGCGACCGTACTGCTGCTGTTGAGGAAGTCCCCCCCTGTGAGGGCCAGGTCACCGCCTGAGGTGATGCCGGACGCTGCGCTGGCGTCAGTGACTTCCAGTTTGCTGCGTTGGGTGACTTGGAACAGCCCGTTGCGGTTGCCACCTTCACAGTCGCCTTCATAAGCGGTGTTGCAGGGCAGTTCGACAATGTCGGCGGTGTAGGTGCCAGCGTTGTCCACGTTCAGGATCGCCCGCACGTTCTGAATGGTGCTGGCCGCCAGGCTCATGTTGCCATCGCTTTGCAGCGTGGAAGAGCTATTGACGATGCTGTCGGCCAGGCCGCCCTGCCCGTCCCGATCAATGGTCAGGTTGCCCAGGCTGTAGATGTTGGCGTAACTGTTGTTCAGCGAGGCCACGCGCAGGCTCATGTCGCCGCCGCTGAAGATCAGGCCCTGGGTGTTGCTCAGTGCCCCGGTGGTCAGGATCAGCCCAGTGCCGCTGCCCAGGGTGCCTTCGTTGTCGACACCGGCGGCGTTGACGGTCAGCGCGGCGCCCGAGGTCAGGCGGCCAGCGTTGCTCAGTTGCCCGGCCAGGTTGACCGTGGTGTTGCCGCCCCCAGCGATGCTGGTGGCACTGCCCAGGGTGATGTGCCCGGCACTCAGGTTCATGTCGCCGGTGCTGGTGAGGCGGCCGTTGCCGCCGTAGCTGCCGGACAGGGTCAAGCCCAGGGTACCGTCACTGGCCAGCAGACCGTCGTTGTTCCAGGTGGCGCCGTTGCCGGTCAGGCTGCGGGTGCCCAGCAGTTCGCCGCTGGCGGTCTGGTTGAGGGTGTTGACGTTGACGGTGAGCTCGCCGGCCTGGATGACGCTGCTGTTGGTCCAGTTGTCAGCCGCGATGGTCAGGCTGCCGTTGGTGACCACGCTGCCGCCCGCGTTGGTGAGGTTGGCGGTGGCAATGGCGAAAGTGCCGGTACCCACGTGCAGCAGGCTGCCATTGGCGTTGAGGAAGCTGCCGGCGTTCAGGGTCAGGTTCTGGTTGGCGCTTTCCAGGGTGCCGTTGCTGTTGTTCAGCAGTCCACTGATGTTCAGGGTGGTGCTGCCCGTAGCCCCCAGAGCCCGCAACTTACCGGTCTGGTTATCAATGCTGGCCGCCGCAATCCCCAGGGTGCTGTCGCTTTCAACAATGCCGTTTTCGTTGTTCAGCGCACCACTGAGGCTGAGGTCAATCTGCTGGCCGCCGATCTGGCCATCCGCCGCGCCACTGTTGTCAAGGTCATGGGCGGTGACGTTGACCTTGCCGCCGGCATACAGGCCGCCGTTCTGGTTGTTGAAGTCACCGGTGCTGATCACCGCGTCGCCGGTTTGCGCGGCAATGCGGCCGCCATCGTTGTCCAGGCCGGTGCTGGTGAGGTTCAGGCTTTGGGCCTGGATGGTGCCTTTCTTGCTGTTGTTGCTCAGGTCGTAGCCGTTTTTCAGCGCGCCGGTCAGGTAGGCGGTGAAGGCGGCCTTGAGGCTGCTGAGGGTGCCGCCACGGCTATCGAGGGTGTTGGCGGTGACGGTCAGGGCGTCGTTCTGGGCCAGCAAGGTGCCGCTCTGGTTGTTGATATCGCCGCTGGTGGTCACGCTCAGGGCGGTGCCGGCTTGCAGGGTGCCTTGGCTGTTGGCCAGGCTGGCGGCGTGCAGGTTGACGGCGGCGTTCTGGCTGTAGATCAGGCCGTTGCCATTGTTTTGCACGGCGCCGCTGGCGGTGATGTTCAGGGCGCCGTTGGCAGCGACGGTGCCGCCCTGGCTGTTGTCCAGGCCGCCGGTGAGCAGGGTCAGCAGGGTCTGGCTGGCCAGTTGGCCGTTTTCGTTATTGACCTGGGTGGCGCCCTGCATCAGCAGGTCGCTGCCGGTGGCGAGTTTGCCATGGGTGTTGGTGAGCACGCCGAGCAGGTTGAGGGTGCCGGTACCGTTGGCGGCCACGCTGCCGCTGGTGTTGTCGAAGCTGGTGCCGGTAAAGGCCAAGGCGGTTTGGGCGTTGAGGGTGCCGGCGTTGTTATTCAGGCTCATGGCCTGCAGGGTCAGGCCGGCGCCGCTGTCGATCAGGCCGCCTTGGCTGTTGTTCAGCAGGTTGGCGACGGTGAGGGTTTGGCCAGCGCCGCTGGAGAGGATGCCAGCGGTATTGTCGAGGTAATTGGCGCTGACGTTCAGCGCGCCCTGGCTGACCAGAGCGCCGTTGTTGCCGTTGAGCAGGTCGCCTTGCACGTTGACCGTGACGTCGCCGTAGCGGCTCGAAACGGTGCCGGTGTTGCGGTTGTCCAGGCTGGCGGCGCTGATGGTCACCCCTTGCCAGCCAGAAATCAGGCCGCCGGGGTTGAGCAGGCTGTTCGCGGTGAGGGTCAGCAGGTTGTCGCTGATCAGCTTGCCGCTGGTGTTGTCGAGCGTGCGGCCGGCCAGGGTCAGGCTTTGGCCGGTGGAGAGTTCGCCGTTCTGGTTGTTGAGGTCGCGCAGATGCTTGACGGTCAGGTTGCCGGTGGTGGTGATCAGGCCGCTGGCGTTGTTCAGGTCGCCGGTTGCAGTGCCGAAGTCCAGGGCGATGGCACTGCCCAGCAAGTTGCCGCCGGTGCTGTTGTCGATACCTGCGGCGGTGATGGCCAGGTTGCCGCCGGCGTTGACCAGGCCCAGGTGGTTATTGGTGAGTTGGCCGTTGACGATCAGGGCCAGGTCGCCCTGGCTGTTCAAAGTGCCGCCGGCGTTGTCGAGGCTGGCCGCTTGTACTTGCAGGGCGGCGGCGGCGATGGTGCCGTTGAGGTTGCTCAGGGCCTGGTTGACCAGCACGTTCAGGGACTGGTTGGAGAGCAGTTTGCCGCCGTCGTTGGTCAGGCTGTCGGCATTGAAGGTGAAGGCCTGGGCGCTGGAGATTTCGCCGCTGCTGTTGTCCACGGCAGCGAGGTTGTTCAGCACCAGCACCGGGGCGTTGATCAGGCCGCTGGTGTTGGTCAGTGCACCGTGATTAAGGTCCAAGGTGAGCGCGGTGTTGCTGAACAGCTGACCACCGGCCTGTGCCAGACCGGTGAGGTTGGCCGTCAGGGCGGCCTGGCTGGCGATCTGGCCGCTGGCGTTGTTCAGTTGGCCGGCGGTCAGGGTCAGGCTGTCGCCGCCACTGACACCACCGCCCTGGCTGTTGTCGAACGCGCCGGTGGCGAGGGTCATGGCGCCCTTGGCGCTGAGGGTGCCTTTCTGGCTGTTGTCCAGGCGGGCGCTGCTCAGGTTCAGGCCGCCATCGGTGACCAATTGGCCGCCATGGTTATTGACCGCGCCGGGGGTGGTCAGGCTCAGCAGGCCGGCGCTGGACAGGCTGCCCTGCTGGTTGGCCAGGCTGGCCGCCGACACCGTAAGAGTGCCCTCGCTGCTCAGCAGGCCTTGGGGGTTGAGCAGGTCGCTTGTCAGGGTTACCTGCAGGTTGTGCAGGCTGGACAGGGTGCCGCCGGTGTTGTCCAGGGTCTGGCCGGTGAGGGTCAGGCCGGCCTTGCCGGTGAGCTGGCCAGCGTTGCGGTTCAGCACGTGGGCAACGTTAAGGCCCAGGCCTTGGGTGGCGATCACCAGGCCGCCATCGCTGTTGTTCAGGCTTTGACCGGTGACGGTCAGGCCGGTGTTGCTGGAGAGTTCGCCGCCACGGTTGTCGATGCTGGCGACGTTCAGGGCCATGGCGTTGAGCGCGCCCACCAAACCGTTCTGGCGGTTGTCCAGGGTGGTGCCGGTAAGGGTCAAGGCGCCGCTGGCGAACAGTTCGCCGTTCGGGTTGATCAGGCTGGCGACGCTGGCATTGACATCGCCCTTGCCGGAGATCGAGCCGTTGGTGTTATCGAGATTGGCGGCGCTCAGCAGCAGGTTGCCGTCACTGAGCAACGTGCCGTTCTGGTTGCCCAGTGCCTGGGTAACGCCCAGGTTGAGGTCGCCCTGGCTGCTGAGGGTACCGCCGCTGTTGTCCAGGCTGGTGCTGTGGCTGGTGAGCACGGCAGCGGAGATCATGCCGTTGATGTTGCTCAGGGCCTGGTTGACGACCAGGGTCAGGCCCTGGTCGGAAATCAGCTTGCCGCTGGTGTTGGTGAGGCTGTCGGCGCTGAAGCTGAACGCCTGGGGGCTGGAGATTTCGCCGTGGCTGTTGTCGACCCCGGCGAGGTTTTTCAGCACCAGGATCGGCGCGTTGATCAGGCCGCCGTTGGTCAACTGGCCCTGGTTGAGGTCCAGGTTCAACTGGGTGTTGCTGAACAGTTGGCCACCCTGCTGGTTCAGGCCGGTGATGCTGGCCGTCAGGGCGTCGGTGCTGGCGATGCGGCCAGCGCTGCCGTTGTTGAGCTGGCCAGCGGTCAGGGCCAGGGTGCCGCCGCTGGTGAGGCTGCCGCCCTGGCCGTTGTCGAACTGGCCGGTGGTGACGCGGGTGACGCCGCCCCCGGAAAGGGTGCCTTGTTGTTGGTTGTCGAGGCTGGCGCTGGCCAGGGTCAGGTTCTGGTCGGTGGTGATCGCACCGCCTTCGTTCAACACGGCGCCCGTGGTGGTCAGGGACAAGGCGGTGGCGCTGCTCAAGCTGCCGGAGGTGTTGTCCAGGCTGGCACTGGTGACGCGCAGGCTGCCTTCGCTGTCGAGCAGGCCGCGGGTGTTGGTCAGGGCGTTGGCCAGGTCGATGTTCAAGGCCGACAGCGCCGACAGGGTGCCGCCGCTGTTGTCCAGGCTCAGGCCCTGGAGGGTGACGCGGCCCTGGCTGGATAGCAGGCCCTTGGCCTGGTTGATGACCTGGGCCACGGTGAGGCCCAGGGCCGTGCCGGCCAGGACCTTGCCGCCGTTGCTGTTGTTCAGGCTCTGCCCGGTGATGGCGACGCTGGCCGCGCTGGACAGTTTGCCGCCACGGTTGTCGATGCTGTTGAGCGCCAGCACCAGTGGCTGGTTGGCGGCGACAATACCGCCGTTGCGGTTATCCAGGGTGCTGCCAGTCAAGGTCAGGGCGGCCTGGGACTCCAGCTCGCCGCCTTGCTGGCTGAGGTCACCGACGCTGGCGGTCAGGTTGCGTTTGCTGGTGATCTGCCCGCTGGTGTTGTCGGCGCTGCCGGTGGCGAGGCTCAAGGTGCCGTCGGCAGTGATGGAGCCGGCCTGGTTCGCCAGGCTGCCACTGTGCAGGTCGACCGCGCCCTTGGCGCTGATGGAACCCTGGTGGTGGTTATCCAGCACGCCGGTGACGTGGGTGGTAAGGCTGGCGTTGCTCACCAGACTGCCCGCGTTGCTATTGTCCAGGCTGGCGGCGCTGATGCTGACGGCCTGGCCGGCACCGAGGGTGCCTTGCTGATTGTTGAGCGCGCCGCTGAGCCCGACGGTCAACGCGGTGTCGCCATTGGCCTGGCCGTTGCTGTTGTCCAGGCTGGCCGCTTGTATCTGGGTAGTGGCCGCGCTGGACAGCTCGCCGTTGTGGTTGAGCAGCGCGCCGCCGACGGTCAATGTCAGGTCGGCATTGCTGTCGATGCTGCCATTGCTGTTGTCCAGACTGCCCGCCCGGGCGTCGATGCCGTTGGCCGAAACCAGGCCGGCGATGTTGCTCAGGGCCTGATCGATACGCAGCACCAGGCTTTGCTGGCTGGTGACCTTGCCGTTGCTGTTGTCCAGGCTGCTGGCGGCCAGGGCGAAGGCTTGCTGGCTGGAGATTTCACCGCCCTGGTTGGCCACGGCGGCGAGGTTGTCGAGTTTCAACAGGCCGGGGCTGGTGATCAGGCCGTTCTGGTTGTCGAGCAGGCCGTGGTTGAGGTTCAGGGTCAAGGCGCCGCTGGCGCTCAACTGGCCCTTGGCGTGCTGGTCGAGGCCGCTGACGCTAGCGGTCAGCGCCCCGGCGCTACTGATGTGCCCCGCCTGGCTGTTGTCGACCTGCCCTGCTGTCAGGTTCACGGCCGAGGTAGCGGTGATCGTACCGCCCTGGTTATTGAGAGCGCCGCTGGCGTTGAGGGTCACTGTGGTACCGGCATTCACCAACCCGGCCACGCTGTCCAGCGAAGCCAGGTTGAGGGTGACGTCGGCCAGACTCGACAGTTCGCCGCCGTTGTTGTTGACGTAGCCGGACTGCACCGTAAGGGCGCCGTTACTGGTCACCAGGCCGCCCTGGGCATTGAGCAACTGGCCGACGGTGAGCCCCAGCGTACCGGTGCTCATGACCCGGCCCTTGTTCTGGTTGTCCAGCGTCGTTGCGCTGGCTTGCACCTGCTGCTGGGCGCTCAGGGTGCCGCCCTGGTTGGTCAGGGTCTGCGCCACCTGGGCGCTGAGGGTGCGGCTGGCAATGACGCTGCCGCTGTTGCTCAGGTTCTGCGCGCTGACGCTGACATCGCCCGTGGTGTTGCGGCTGTTGTCGGCATTGACACCGGCTTCGATGATGCCACTGTTGCTCAACTGGCCGCCGCTGCTAAGAGTGATGGCGTCGCGGGCGGCGAGGTTCTGGTTGTTGTTAAGGTCACCGCGGGTGGTGACGTTCAGGTGGCTACCGGCGTACACCGGGCCTTGGGTGGCGACGCTTTGGGCGTTGACGGTGACGGCGCCGCTGGCCGCTGTTTGGGCGACGTTGAGGTGGCCGTTGGCGTCCAGTTCGATGTCGCCGCCACTGGCCGCCAGGTTGCCGGCCAGGTTGACCCCTACCCCTTGCTCGGTGCCCACCAGTTTGATGGTGTTGGCGTACATGCCGCCCAGGGCGGTGGAGTCGATGGCCAGGGTAGGTTTGGTGCTACCGTCGTCGGCACGGGCGGTGGTTTGCAGGGTGGTGGCATCGACGTCATTGCGGCCGGCGATCACGGTCAGCTGGTTGGCGTTGATCTGGCCGTTGATGCGTGCCGAACGGGTGATGACTTCGAAGCTGTCGACGTTGTTGGCGTTGATGCCGGCGCCGTCGATGGCCACGTCGCCACCGTCTACCTGGTAGTGGTCCAGCTTGCCGCTGGCGTCCAGCACCGGTGTGCCGGTGGTTAGGGTGGCACGCGGGGTGTTGATGAACCCACAACCGTTGCAGGTGATGCCGTAGGGGTTGGCGACGATGACATGGGCGGCCTGGCCGGCCACTTCGGTGTAGCCATTGAGCTGGCTGCGGTTGGTGCCGGTCACCTCGTTGAGGATGGTGGTGGCGGCCGTGCCCTTGAGGTTGCCGTTGCCGACGATGATGCCGCCCAGTTGCGTGCTTTGGGTACTGCTGGTGGCGTTGTTGAGGATCAGGCCCTGGCTGCCGACGTTGTAGTCGCTGTACTGGTTATGGGAAAGGCCGCTGGCGTTGGGCGCGGCGATGTTGACGATGGGCACGCCATTGCCGGCCGCGTTCAGGCTGGTGCCCTGACCGCTGACGGTGATACCGCCGGCCTCGGCCCACAGCGGTTGCCAGAACAGGGCGTTGGCCAGAATCAGCGCCAGGCCACGCTTGGAGATGCCCCAGAAACGCTCGCGAGGTTGAATCTCGGCCGAGGGTTGGCGGGCCAGGAAAGCCAGGTGGCGTACGTCCATGTTCAGCGTCTCGCAAGCGTTTTTTAAAGGAGGAATTCGAGGCGGAAATACACTGGGGCTTCACGGTCGGTCATGACCGCCGGGCGCTCCAGGGAATGGGCCAGGGTGATGCTGAAGTTGACGTGCTGGCCGCGGGCGAACAGCTCCAGGGAGTCGCTGGACACCCGGCCGTGTTCGTCACCGGCATGCTTGACGTCGCTGATCACGCCCTGGTCATAGCCGATGTCGCTGCCGTATTCGCTGAACACCGGCTGCAGCCAGGCCCAGGCCACGGGTCGGGTCCAGCGCAGGTCATTGCGCCAGTAACCGCCGCTGTCGCCGGTGAGCATCTGGTCCTTGTAGCCGCGAATCGACGACTCACCGCCCAGGCTCATGCGCTGCGGGCTGAACAGCACGTCTTCGCTGTGCTGCCCGGTGGCCAGGCTGCTGAAACTGAAGGACTCGCCCCACAGTTTGAACGGCAGCAGGTAGCTGAGGGTGCCGGTGTATTTCTGGTAGCGCGCGGTGGCGTCGGCCGGGCCCGGGTCGTGATCGCCCTGGGCCCCTAAAGCACCAATGCCTTGCTGCAGGCCCAGGTCCAGGTTGAGGAACCCGCCGCCGATGCGTCGGCCATGGTTGAAGCCGTATTGCAATTCGGTGATGCGGTTGCTGCTGTTAGCCAGCTTGCTGCCCGCCACGTAGTTGTCGGTGGCCAGGTGCGACAGGCCCAGGCTCAGGGAAGTCTTGCTCAGCGCATCACGGTAGATCACCCGTTCGGCCTTGAACTGATGAGTGTCGCTGTCGCCGCTTTGCTTGAAATCAAAACCGTTGGCGTGGGCCAGGGAGCGGTAGTCGCTCTGGTTGTAGCTGTAGGTGAAGTTCCACCAGCCCCACGGCAGGTTGTAGCTCAGGCCGGCGTTGTGGCTGTTGTGGGGGTCGTCCGGGTGGGCGTCTTCGCCGCCATTGAGGCTCAACTGGTCGGCCAGGCCCAGGGGGTTGTCCCAGTCCAGGCGCGAGCCCCATTGTTGCTCGCCGGTGCTCTTCTGCCCTTCATTGCTGCGCGACACCGAGGCCCGCCACGGCTTCTGCGCGGAATTGCTGACCTGCACGTCGCTGCTGCCAACGGTCTGTCCCGGCACCACGGCCATCTGCGCCTGGTTGGAGGGCAGGCGGTTGAGCTGGTCGACCAGTTGCTCGATCTGACGCAGGTTCAGTACGTCGCCGGCACGGCCGGGAAAGCTCATGTCCAGTTCACGTTGCGATAGGCCACTGCCCTGCCCTGGCGCCAGGCTATGCAGGTGGCCTTCGATGACCTGCACGGTCAAGTGGCCCTTGGACAGGTCCTGTGGCGGCAGGTAGGCACGGCTGGTCACCAGGCCCAGGGCGATGTAGCGGTCGGTGATGACCTTGAGCACATCGTTGAGCTGGGCCACGCCCAGACACTGGCCCAGGTAATGTTTGACCAAGCGGGGGCCGTCCGGCAGATGGTCGTCGCCCTGCAGGGCGATGGTATCGATCTTGAAACAGCGGCTGCTGGCCGGCGCTGCTGGCGCTGCCACGGTCGGGGTGGGTGCGGGCAGGTTCTGCAGGTCGTCCAGGCGCTTGCGCTGCTCGTCGAGCAGGCGGTCCTGACGGTCGCGGATCAGGTCCTGATCACCGGGGCTGGGGGTGTTGGCCGCGTGTGCCAGGGGCATGGCGGCGGCCAGGCACAACGTAAGAACAAGCCTTGGGGCAGGCGTCCGTGACCACATTGAAATCGTGTCCTAGGCGATGTATCGCAATTTTTTACAATTGCTTACATTTCAAAAGGGCGCGATATTGAAGTGCCATCATTTTGGCGTCAAATTAATAAAAACTCAGGATTGGATCCTTGCCTTCCCCTCGCCGCTCCTTCATTTCTTCACCGTGCCATGGCCGGTTAAGGAATCTCCGAACCAGTCCCGGGGATGCGAAAATCGCCTGACCACCTGATCCGAGCTGCCTATGAGCCAGATGAGCTTTTCCGACTTCGAGTACGCCGGCAAGCGCAAGCAAACCCGTCGCGAGCGCTTTCTTGCCGAGATGGATCAGGTCGTGTCCTGGACAGGGTTATTTGCGGGGAAAAAGGCCTGTCGTTGCGCCAAGGCGCCATTGTCGACGCAACCATTATTCATGCCCCAAGCTCGACCAAGAACAAAGACGGCGAGCGAGATCCCGAGATGCATCAGACCAAGAAAGGTAATCAGTATTTCTTTGGTGAGGTCAAAACAGCTGATGGGTATGGGAGAGTTGTGCTCTTAACGCGGAGAACCGGGCGAAAAACACCCTCGACCCCCGCTGCACCAGGCCGTTTTCAGCAAATAGCGCTGTGTGCTGAGAAAATTACGACCTGCGGCCAGCCTCGGCTTTTGCTCGTTCAGCTCACCTTCACCTAAAAATCGAAACGCTGGTCAAACACTAACTGTTCCCGCACCGTCACGGTGCATTGGCGGGCCACTTCAATCGGCAACACCTTGCCCAGCAACGGGGCCAGCGCCTTATAGAACACCTTATCGCAGGCGGCATCTTCGCTGAAGCCTTGGGAGTTACCGGCCGCGTCGGCGGTAATCCGGCAGGCTGCCACCAATTCGGTGGGCAACTCGTTCAATGGCACCTTCTTGGAGCCGACGCCGTGCAACTCAATCAGCTCGCTGCACGCACCTTGGGCCGGACCTTCCTTGATGGTTTTGGTGAAGGCGACGCGTTGGTAATCATCGCCGGCGAACAGCACCTGATCGTTGACCGTTACGCGGTACTGTGAGGGTTTGAAGGCAATGGTTTTGATACAGAACTGCGTGGCGACCGGTTTGCCATTGATCTCAGTTGTGGTCGCTTTGCAGCCTGGGGTGGCCTGGGTGAAGGTGGTATCGGGGGAGCTGACGCAACCGGCCAGAGATAGCAGGCACACACCGAACAGCATTCTTTTCATGAGACTTCCTGTGCTCAAACATACATACCGCCTCCAGCAGGCGGCTCCGGACACAGATCATACCAGCGACAGGGTGGCCAAAGGCGCAGGAAGCAAGGTGTGCCCCAATTTGGCTACCGTACCCGATCTCGACAGCTGGCCGCTTTCGGCCAAAAGCAGTCATCCCGGTTCCCAAGAAGTGGCACCGAAGACAACCAGCCTCACCATGTGGAGGGTTCTACCGAGCAGAGATGAATATCTGAGGGATTCTGGATTTACCAGTTTGATTTCCAAACCTGATACACGCAGAGCACTTTTTAAGCTATATTCAGACTTGCATGGCATCCTGGATTCAGAGCCTGAAATCACCCTAATACCAGAGCCCTAATCAGCATGTTTGGGTTGCACAGTCCGCTTGAGGGCTAGCTGCACGGGTGAGCCCAGCGCGTTTAGCCGAGATTACGACTCGTAACTAGGCAGTGGCTGGTGGGTAGCGGACGGTCGCATGTGGTCAGACCGGATCAGGCTTGGTAGCGGCGTTATACAACTGATAAAGTCCGTGACGCGTACGGCGACGACCCGGCAGACCAACGCCGGATTCAAAAAAGTTGGAATGATTACAAAAATGGATTTTATGGTCTGCCACGCCCCCAAGATTCTGGGAGTGATACCTTTTGGCGCCAGTTTTTATTCAAACCAATACAGGCCCCTCTCGATCACTGCAACGGGATATTATAATGCTGGTAAGTAACCGACTCGGGAAAATCATACGCGGGATAATGCTGTTCGGGCTGATCACAATCTTGGGGGTTCTTATTTTTGTCGCTTGGGCATCATACTATTTCCAAGACCTGAATCTATTGAGTAAATGCAGTGAGGAAACCTTGAAAAAAGTTTTATCACCCGACGCCAAGCTTACAGCAAGCATTCATTCTCGCGGCTGCGGAGCAACAACTGGGCAAGTACAAAACATATTTATCGAGTTCACTGCCGTCCAACCACACTCCCAAAAACTAATATTTTCAACACCGAGCTCAACTCCATTATCCGTATCATGGCCCCGTGAAAACCTATTAGAAATAAACACGAACACCAGTGAGCCGATAATTCTATCCACATACACGGACGGAGAAAAAGAAGTGCGAATCATAAAGAAAAGTACCAAATAACAACAAGGGCACATACCTTTCAAGCAGCGTCGACTGGCGCATCGTTGTCGATGCAACCTGGCGCTTCGGTAAACTTAAACTACAACTGCACGGTTTAAGGTGTTCCATCCTCATAGAAAACCAATAGTTTCCCTGCACGTAACACAAGCTGCTCGACCTGCACATACGGCAAATCCTCGGCGAACAAAGAGATGGTTAGAGTATTGTAGCGTCACTTCGCCGTTCTCATACAATCCAAAGTGGCGGCCTTTTTATCACCAATCGTGTTGACCACACCAATGACATTCATTTCTTTATTTAGACATCCACCGCCAACAACTTCTGCAATACGGTCAAAAATTCCTCCATTAGTAAACGCCGCCACTTTCAGAATCCCCTATGACGATCAAGCAAACTTCGAATCCGAAAGCCCGACAGCGCAGCAGCAACACTTCCAATGATCGAAACCACTAGAAAGAAATTAAAACCCAGTTCAATTTTTCTCCAAGCAGTATCCAAAGAGCATATAAATCTAGGCGACGCCGGCTTGTAGTACTGCCCAGCGGTGTTTAGGATTTGAACAGCCGCCCCCCTTTGCATCCAAACAGATATATGATCGCCTTCTGCAACGTTGGAACCCACCAACCGACTCTCGAAGCATGCCCCTTTCAAAGGGATACGATCAAGCCCCGAGTGCGAGACCAGATAAATTTGCCACAACTGCTTATTTCTCTCCGACTGGGTAAAAGACGCCTTTCCAGATACGACAACAAGATCATTAAACGCGATGCGCTGCCAGCCAAAATAAGCTACTGCACTGAAGGAAAATAATACAAGCCCAACTGACGCCCCGAAGAGCGTGAAAATTTTTTGGTATTTATCCACCCTTACAAACACCACTTTCCACCACAACTTAGGATCTCTGACCAAATCCTCCAGCGCAATCATACTCCCCTCCAGCCACCAAGCATAATTACCGATAAACTTACGCTCCCGAGCACTTCCACCCAAATAAATTTATAGCGGACTTATGAAATATTCAATCACTCGCCGCTTATCAATTTTATTTCAGCCGTCACTCCCATCCCAGGCTCCCAGCAAGCAACTCCCCCCTTAGGTAAGCGATCATTTATCAAGCGAATTTTCGTTTTATAAATCAACCCCCATTTCTCAGCCTCGATGGCGCCTGATGACAAACTCACCACTTCACCTTGTACGACCCCGTACTTGGTGCGGGGGTAAACGTTTCCAGCTTACCCGTATCCAAACCTACTTTAGCTCAAACGAATCTGCCTGCACGCCAACCTATAAAAAACAATGTTATGCAGCATGAAAAAAAATCCCACCACCATAAAGCCAAGCCCCAACAACCTTGCCTCTCGCCAGACGAGTTTGCGACATTTCTCGAGTAACAATTTGCTGCCCACCAACCTCCAATACCACTAACTTATTCTCCACAACCAGCGGAAAATATTTCTGTGCATACCAGTAAACAGTTACATCTCGTCCAAGCAACTCCGGAATCTTTCGACGCGGCAGGCAGTCCGAAGCACTGGCAAACATGTCCGAACAGGTAAACCTCATTTCCCCTTGTCCGCCCCCGTCTATGCTGACGTATGAATTACGCCCAACCTTTTGGATTGAGAACAACCCCGAGAAGGCGTGTAAGTCAGAAGGAATTTGTGCAAGCCAAAGATAGAGAACTACTAAAAAAGCAAAAATAGAAATACTGACCACTGGGAAAAAAGCCAACATTTTATTAAACAATCTACCTCGGTAAACCATACGACTGAATCCATTCATTCTCCGCTCCCAGTCCGGTCCCAACGAAGTGGGGTCTAGTATGTGTTAAGCATAGCTGGTGACCGACGATCCGCTTAAAAAAACAGTTTCTTCCGAAACCTTAAGCCAAAGGCCTCCTCGGTGCCACTTGTTACCCACGGGGACCGTCAGGTCAGCCGCAGCCGGCTGCTCACGGCCAGGAGCGGGCATTCGAGCTGCAACTCATCAGAAGCTGCCCTCCACCCGGACGGCTAAAGCCCGGCCACGCGCTGTAACCGCTGCCGCCAGGCTGCGGCTACAGTGCTGGGGCTGGCCATCCGCAATGAGGCGAAAGCCGCCGGTCACTACAGTCCGCTTTCGGTTTTGGATTCAACCGGTCCCACCCTTCCCCCGAGATCATCCCCGTACCCATGTGGGACCGGGCGAAGGTCGGGAAGCGGCCACCGCAACTCCCCTGCCCATTTTTAACCAATCTTCTTACTTCCCAGATTGCAAAACGCTACCATCCTGGCAAATCCCCTCACGAAATGGAGCCCTTTGTGAGAGCTATCCTCCTGCTGACAGCGTCGCTCTTTTCCTCCCTTTGCATAGCTGACACCTCCATCCCTGACAAAGACAAATTCGAAGCCTAATATATCAAATGCATCGAATCCGGATTTGCCAAAGGTTGCTGGCCAAAAACCTTCACCGGCCACTTCGCCCCCTTGGTCAAGACCCCATCTGAGCTAATCCAGCGCAGCGAACAGGCCTACACAGGATGGCTGGACGGCAAATCGGTCTACAAGGCGCATTTCGGCATCAAGGAATTGAAAGGCGAAATCTTCGACAACCGCTCCTACATCATCGAGCGCGACGACGGCATTGTGGTCGGGGTATGGGTTTCATATCGACAGATCAAAGGGCAGTGGTATGTAGCCGATATCATTGGCGCGCCGAATGATGATGCGATCCGGGCGATGTTGAACATGACCAATCCTAGGGTGAAGCCGTCCCGTGACTGAGTGGGCGGACACGATAGCCGCTGCCGCCAAGCTGTGCTGACCTTCACGCTCCTCCCTCAGAAAACAGGCGAGACAGGGAGTACTGGCCGCATAGGCAATCAGTAACTGCTACAGGATAGGTACACCTTTATGCCGCAAACCTTGGATATGTTTTGCGGTGATGGGTGTGAGAATCGATCTGAGTGAAGCCGCTGAGTCGGTCTGAAGCGTTTCTTCGAGGAGGACAGCTATCGGCCGAAGCTGCCTTGCCACCTCAATCGCTACAGCCCAGCCACGAGGTGTAGCCGCTGCCGCCAGGCTGCGCTGGCTTCTGCGTACACTGGAGATTTCCAGTGTAGTTGAGGGCCAGCGCAGCCTGCGGCACCGGCTACAGTGCTGGGGCTGGCCGTGCGCAATAGGTCGGTAGCTACCTCTGGGCTAATCCCGCATCGCGGGCTCTGTGATGGCTAGACCGCTTCGCGAATTTAGCCAGGGGTGGAGACATCCACCGCCAGACGGTGTGAGGTACCGGGAGTAATGGACCCAAAGCAGCCCTTCGCGCAGGGCTGCAACCGACCACTTCGAGTCAAATGACAGTGCGCAATCCAACGACCAACTAACTTATGGATGATGGTGGCCTATAGCTATCTTTCTGTTGGCGTGAGCGTTATGATGCTGCCTTGTAAATTTATCTTATTATTTCCGACTAGCAACGACGAAAAGGATTGTTGAAAATGGATTTTCAGGTATTGCCGCCTAGAACTTCGCCCAATTACGATTCCACAGCGCTGTTTGCGCTAATTCAAAACAGCTGGAATGACTACAGCTTCGAAACTCAGTATAGCTTGGTTTATTTGGGGCCCAAGGAGCAGCGCTCACATAACTTGATCGGCACTGTTAAAATCTTAAAGCGAGGGCAGCTTGCTGTCGACGGGTTGCAGATTGTTAGCGATTTTGATGTGTTGGGAGAGGATTTTATTTCAGTAGGCCAGTCACTGGACTATTATCAGCGCCTATCCGTCCTAGAAGAAAACTTAAGAAAAAAACTTCTAATAGCGCTTAAAGATTTTCTATATAGCCCTGAACGAGCGGAGTCATTTCGACTTGAAGGAGGTTGGAGCACGTCGTTATTTAGATATTTTGGCGAAAATGACGCTTTTCTTCAAACGGCTAGATCTTTGCTTGATAAAAATTTTGATAGCCTACTAGCTCAAGATTTAAAGTTTTCTTTCTCTGTACCTGGCTGGCAAGAAACAGTGACGTTCGACTACTCTCTTCCCCAATACGCTGAAATAGTCGGCAAGAGAGAAGCTCCGCTTCCAAATCGGATATTTTCGGTCATTGGGAGAAATGGCTCGGGCAAAAGTACCCTTTTAGCACGCATTGCCCGTGTGGCTTATGGCAGCCTAAAGGATCGTCACGATGAGAGCCTATCATCGCTGGGGAAAATCTTGCCCGATGAAGTTAGCTTTCCCCGAATAATTACGGTTTCTTATAGCGCGTTCGACAGCTTTCGCTTGCCCGCACTTAGACCAACCACAGAGGGTGAAGCGGATGAGCGTGTGCAAGTAGTTAAAGATATTCGAATGGGTGTCGGACGGTTCGTATTTTGCGGCCTGCGTGACGTCGCGGCAGAGTTGGATGCTGACATTGAAAATGAGGGTTTCTTTGGGCCATTAGCTGCTCACGCCGATAAAGTAGGAAAAACATTGCTTAAGCCGATTGAGCAGCTGGCGATGGAGTTTGAGGAGACATTACAGCTGATCCGAGAAACAGAAGCGCAAGATTTACTGGATCAGTCATTAGCCTATCTTTCGACAGATTCATCTTTCTCTATCGACTCAAACCCCCTCACCAGTGACTTCCTTTTTCGTAATGGACCGCGCGAGATATTTTTGCAATGGAGTACCGGGCATAAAATCGTGATGCATATCATCTGCAAGCTTGCGGCCCACACCACTCAGTCATCCCTGATATTAATAGACGAACCTGAAACACATTTGCATCCACCTCTATTAGCTGCATTGATGCACGCCATTAGAAATATATTAAATGCAAAAAAAGCGTTTGCAATCGTCGCCACGCATTCACCTGTAGTACTACAGGAAACAATTGCCAAGCATACTTTAATTATTAGGCGCGAAGGTAATATTACAGTTACGAAGAGCCCATCAAAGGAGACATTTGGAGAGAATGTCGGGACGTTGACTGGTGATATTTTCGGTCTCAGCACGCGCGAAACCGACTACCACAGAGTGTTAAATGACCTCATCGAAAAACACCAAAATCTTGATATTATAGAATACTTCTTTCAGCCTCACGGACTCAGCATGCAGGCGCGTGCATACGTCATTGCGGAGCTTGCGAAGAGAGGGCTAATTTAATGTGGCGCTTAGTTGTCCCTGACTTTGAAAACGCAAGAGAAAATCTGCTATCTGCATTAACCTTTGTCGATGGTACGGTAGTCCATCTTTTGAGCGAGATAGAGCACTCTGCAATTCTCGACCTCTATACGGCCTATGATAATAACCTTGGGCAACCTGCCACTCACTTAGAGGGCGATAATTTGAGCGAGGAGTTGCGGCAGGCGCTTCACAATGCTTACAGTCAGGTTCAGATCGGTGGGCGACTTGCGAGTTATCGGAATCAATTGAAGTTATTGGCGGAACTATGCCCGTACTGTGGATATGGTTCGATCACGGATTTAGATCATCACCTGCCTCGCTCAAAATACAGGGTTCATTCACTATATGCCAAAAACCTTATCCCAAGCTGTCATCCTTGCAATAATCTAAAAAGAGCGAAAGCTGGTGATTCTGCCAGTGCTCAGTTCTCCCATGTATATTTAGGTGCTTACCCGACGGAGCAATTTCTGTTCGCATCAATTACGATTTTGCAGAAGGGGATCGGTGTTGTGTACGGTGTTGAACCTGTGGCGAGCCTCAGTGCCGATGAGCACGCAAGGCTAAAGTTCCAATTTGAGACGCTTCAACTGAATGATAGATATGGGCCACAAATTAATATTTTTCTCGGTGGGCTTCGTACCAGCATTGAAGAATGCGGTGCTCTCGGAGCACCAGTTTTGAAAGCCTATCTAGCAAAAGCCCATAGCAGTCATTGTCAGAGCTTTGGGGCGAATCATTGGCAAAGCGTTCTTCTCATGGCTCTTTCAAAATCGGATGAATTCTGTTCCGGTGGTTACAAAACCAGTTTCGGCCAACACCGAGTGGTCGTTTGAATTGTTGCCCGAGAAGGCTTGCCTTCCAGTACGAACGGTGCCAAAGATCAATCAAGTATAAAGAGGCAGTCAGTCACTCCTAGTTTTAACGAGAGCGAGTGACTACTTTTGGCCGATATCTGCCGGTTGAAGAAAGTTGGCTAGACCAGCATGCCTTTACACCTGACAAATTCGCGAAGCGGTCTATGCCCTACGAAACCCGCTTCGCGAAATTGGCCCAGAGGCAGCTACCGACCCAAAGCAGCCGGTGGCGGCGAGCAGACAACGGACAAACTGACCGGTCGCCGCATCTACCAAATCAGTGGAAAATCATCTTGTTAGCAAGCGAGGTCACGTTAGCGGTCATAAATCGGCCTAGGATCCGTGCACTCTAGACGGCGATTCTGTGCAATAGATGCAATCCTACTACTTAGTATCATCAGCAGCCTGGTGCAAGCTGCCGAGTAATAGTGTTTTGCATCAAACGTGTAATTGTCGTTATAGGTCTTTTGGTACAGTCCTTTGCATTTGTCGTGCAATGAGGTATCTGCGAGTGAAATCCCTAGCTTGTGTGCGAAGCTGTTCCGAACTGATCGCACTACCTCAATAGCTTGTAGTTCATCTTTCGAAATCAGACCAAGTGAGAAAGCTGCCTTCGTTCGAGCAGAAAAGGCGGACAGCGGACCGCTGCCTCCACGAAGCATATCCTTCGTAATGGTGCTTTCAACGAGAAATTGCTCTAGCAGCCGACATAGCATTTCATCCACCATTGACGCCCAGACGAGAACAAGCCCTCTCTCAGTACCGCTGGCGCTCTCGCGATTGGCCTCTTCGAGAAACTCATGGATATCATGCCACCCGACAGGTAAGACTGGTGGCTGTAATTCTTCAGGTACAAGTGCCGGTGCGTCGAGTTTCGCAGGAGCTACTGCGCCGAACTCACCGGATACGCATCGCTCGAATATTTCTCTCCCATGGGGTTCTGAGTCTAACGGGGAGGCCGTAAAAGGTACTTCATGCCCGAGGTGCTCAAAGAAGACCTGGCAATTGATGGAAGAGCGTTCGCTGCTGGACCAGTGCGGCTCTCGCACATCGCGGTAGTTGATTTTCATTGTCATCTCATTCTGGTAATTAGTATGGCCACTGTAAATCACGCGGATATTCTAAGTCATCCGATGAATACATTTGGCCGACTTCTGCCGGTGCTGACCGGCAGAAGTGGGTCGATTGCAGCCCTTCGCGACTGGCAGCTCCCGGCCACAGCCCCCACCAGAAGTGGAGGACTGGCCAGCCGGCAGCGTAGTTGCTGAAGATTGACGGTTTTGACCGTCAGACTTGTTTAGCAAGGAATTTAGTAGAGCCGCACCCTGGCTCCGACACTCCTCCACCGCTCAGTGGGTGAGCGCTTCGACTGTCATAGGCACTTTCCGACGCGTTAACAGCGCATATAGGCAAGGGGTGGTCTCTGGTGGGTTGTCGAGCATCCTGTAGGCATCGTACGCGTCCGATACCGCACTGCTGCCAGCGCCGGCGTCGGCCTCTTCGATGGGCTCTGGTCCGCTTGGCTAATCTGAAAATGGATCTGGAAGACTTGCCTTGGAGATCAATATCAGTAGATCGGAGCGCTCATGGAGCTCCGACCATGACTGATCAGCAAGGTCTTCCAATGCCTGCTGAGTCGCAATCACTCGAAGCTTTTTCGACGCCGATTGCTGGTAAACGCGCAGTCCCCGGGCGATAGCAGGGGAAGCTTGGCGCAGCCAGAAAAAGGCCCCCCGTCCGCCTCCTGATTATCTGACAGGACAACGTCGCATTGTTCTATCAGGTAACTGAAAAACACTCACAACATCGGGCTTTCTCCCCGACCAGCCGCGCGGAGCTTTTGGCTAACCAGACTCAGGAGGCAAGATGTGGACTGCGGGCATCCCGCGAAGCGGAGGTGTACGCATAAAGCGTTGCGAGCATCGCCAGCAGGGTCGCCCCCGTACCAATCAGGAACACCACCGCCATGCCCTCCTGGCGGGCTAACAGACCGGCAAGCGGGGCAGCTAGGCCAATGGAGATATCGAAGCAAGCGTCATAAAAACCGATAGCCAGGCCCAAGCTATGGTGCGCAACGTTGCGAATCGCCACCAGTGCAAACAGCGGATAGATCATTGACACGCCGAAGCCGCTCAGTAGAGCACCGACAATGGCGTAGCCAGGTGTCGGCGCCATCCACAGCACAGCCTGGCCTGCCGCCTCAATGACCAACATCAGCAATGCCATGTCAGGCCCCACCGCAGTGTCCGAGCGCGAGCCCAGCAATAGGCGCGCACCGACATAGCCCGCGCCGAAGGCAGCTAGGGCGTAACCGGCACCGTTCCACTGGTACTGGGCGTAGGTCAAGGTGATGAACGAAGATACCGTCACATAACCCACCGTGGCCAAGGCAAAAACCAGGCCCGGACGCCAGATCTTCCTCAACAGCTCTCCTGCCCCCAAGGCTTTCTCCACGCCGTGGAGCAGTCTGGCAGCAGGGCGATGATCACACCCACCAGGGGAATGACCATGTTCACCAGTGAAACCCATGCAACGCTCACCACCTCACCCAGCAATGCGGCCACTGCGGCGCCTGCGGAAATGCCACCGAACATCGCGATACCGATCCACGACAGTGCCTTGCCCGCCTTGTCTGCACCGAACATGCCGATCGGCCAAGTACTGCCAGCCGTGAACAACAGACCTTGAGCGAAGCCCGTGGCAATACGCCCGGCGATAATAACCACCAGGCTGACTAGAGGCATTAACCCGCCGATCATGGCACGGCTTTCGCGTGCATTCTCAAGGCGCAGATCACCTTAGCCGCCTTGTTGGTTCACTGCAGCCTGTGGTGGAGCCACCGTCTTTCCCGGCAAGCCGTGAAGAACCACTTTTTTCTCGGTGTCCTTCCAGGCGTCGGCCGTTCTCCCCCAAGAACAAACGAACGCAATGACGCAATCCACAACAATAAATTGCGCCTCAGGCCATTTCAAAATGCCTCCCCTCGGCGAAGAATCCCCCTGTGCGGCACACCTTACCCAGGCAGCCGCCCGCGGAGATATTGTCCCGGCACAGGTGCCCATGATGGGCCCGGCACATTCCCCACCCATGCGTATAGCTACTATCGGAGATAATTGTGAAACGCATCCCTACGCCCCGCAAGACACCTACCCAAGCGCGCTCCAGAATGATGGTCGAAGCGATACTCACGGCCACCGCCCACATCATCGTCAAGCACGGCTACAGCGGCACCAACACCAACCTGGTGGCTCAGTTGGCCGGCGTCAGCGTCGGTTCGCTGTACCAGTATTTCCCCAACAAGGATTCGCTGATCGCGGCGCTGCATCAGCGCGAAGCACAAGCGCTGGCAGAGATGATTCGCGACATCACGGCGCAGTACCCACAGGTCAACAGCCTGCATGAACACCTGTCGCTGCTGGTTCGTACCCTGCTGACCCATTACCGCGAGGAAACCCAGCTGTTGCGCGTGCTGGAGAAAAACTTTTCGGCGTTGATCGACCAGCCTTGCGAACAGTTCTACAAGACCGAGATTCCGAACCTGCTGCAGGCCATGCTCAACCGCTGGCAGGATTCGCTATGGCGGCCGAACCTGCCGATGGCGGCCTGGATGACGGCCCACATGATTCGCTCGATGCTGCAGGCCTACGTGGTGGAGACACCGGAAATCGCCCCTCGGGAGATGGAGCAGGCGATTGTCCGTTCACTGATGGCGCTGTTGTGCGGCGTCGAAAGCGAGGCCCGCACGCCGGGCTCGAGCCGGCCACTGACCTTGAGCCTGCAGCCTGCTTCGTAATGCCCTGAACTAACGCAACACGTTAACAACAAGACCATCGAATTCGGCTCGGGCCTCCTCATGCCCTGCCTGCCCAACGGCATGCTCAACGATAGCCAACGATGGCGTCAGATAACGGTTAACCCGGCACCGTGAGCCTGGCTGACCACCCCATGGCCTGGGGCCGATGATTTGGGCAACTGCCTGCCCACCTCGGCCCCCGCGCCATCCCCCGCTGCCACGGGCCGCCATGCGTGGCAGGCCATCCTAGAAGAATCCCCCACCCGACACTACTCGCCTGCCACAGCCCCTGTTTCATGGCCGATGGGCCGGCTCCCCGTGCCCCGTACTCGCTTTTTCCCGGGACACCGTGTCCCGGGTTGGTGAACCTGAAAACGCGAGTAATACCCGCTGTTTCGCATTTGCGCGCCCACGGCCGGAGAATTTTCATCTTCGACTGTCACCTGGCGAATGACCGCTGCATGGGCTCGCCGCAGGCTCACGGGCTACGTCGCAGCCCCCTCGCTTGCATCCCTTCCACCCTGAATGCGAGTAGCTATCACTCGTGGCACTCCCTAGCATTTATCACAAGCCTGGCGCTGACAACGCAGCGAGCGAAACGTTCTCCCTGCGTCGGTGCCTGTCCCTTCTGACCTTCCGGTCATTTCGCCAAGAGGATACATGCGATGGGTAACAAAGGATTTGATACGGTCATCGAAGTGAAATACCGCGATACCGACTCCATGGGCCACGTCAGCAGCCCGGTGTACTACGACTACCTGCAGCACGCCTACCTCAGCTACATGCACAACCTGCTGAACCTGCCCAAGGATCAGAAGCTGCCGCACATCATGATCAAGACCGCCTGCGAATACGTGCAGCCGGCCATCTACGGCGACACGCTGACCGTGGCCAGCCGCGTGGTGAAGTTCGGCACCAAGAGCTTCGAGATGGAACACATCATGCACCGCAACGACGCGGAAAAAACCACCGTTGCCAAGGGCCAGTCCATCCACGTGATGTTCGACTACGAGCAGAACCGCAGCACGGTGGTGCCCGACCAGTTCAAGCACCAGGTGGCCACCTTCCAGGAAGCCTGACGCACACGGCTGCGCCCCTTCGCCGGTGGTCAGCGCCGGCGAAGCCCTACACCAAGAAGGACTTTGCACATGAATCTATCCTGGAGCGACGCCTACCGCGCCGTGATCGAGCGTTACCGAAACCTGGGTGCGGAACTGGCCGCGGCACGTTCCGGCGCCCCCGAGGGCTTCGACTACGCAGGCTGGCAGCGCGTGACCGAGAGTGGTCTGTGGAAGCTGGTCATCCCGCAAGCCTACGGCGGCCAGGGTGAAGACTGGTGGGCCTTCACCGCCGCGCTGGAAGGGCTGGCGACGTCTATCCGCACCCCTGAACTGCTGCTGTCGGTGATCGCCCAGGCAGGCATGGTTCGCGCCATGATGCTGTACGGCAGCGAAGAGCAGAAAGACCGTTACCTGACCGCCATTCTCAACGGCGCCATCAGCGCCACCGGTATCGCCGAGCCAGGCACCGGGACCGATGTGCGCAGCATCGCCACGCAGATCACCGCCGAAGGCGACGGTTACCGCCTGGTGGGCAGCAAGTACAACATCGCCCACGCCCCCATCGCCGATTTCACCCTGGTGGTCACCAAGGTGGCGGGCGCCGAGAAACAGAACATCGCCCTGGTGCTGATCGACAAGGACACCCCCGGCCTGACCCGTGGTGAGCCTGACAGCAAGCTGGGCAACCGCAACCTGCCCACCGGCGCGCTGTTCTTCGACAATGTGCCCGTGCCGGCTACCCAGGTGCTGGGCCAGGTGGGCAAAGGCCTGCAGCAGTTGATCAACATCATCTCCCTGGGGCGCGCCTACTACGGGCTGGTGGCCGTCAACCTGCCGACGCCCTTCATCGGCGAAGCCCTTGAGTACGCGGCGAACCGCCAGAGCTTCAAGAGCGCCATCGACACTCATCAGTACGTGCAAAAGCGCCTGGTGGACCTGACCATCGGCATGGAGCGCAACCGCTGGATGGTGTATGCCGCCCTGCACCAGCTGCTCACCAACGACCCGCAAGCCCTGCTCAGCTGCTCGATCGCCAAACTGGGCGCCGCCCAGGACTTCATCGACAGCGCCCTGAGCCTGCTCAAGCTGTATGGCAGCCTGGGCTACCACGAAGGGCCGGTGTCGCAACTGGTCAAGGACGCCCTCGGTTTCGCGGCCGTCGGCGGCACGGAAGAGATGCACCAGAAGAATATCTTCAACCAGATCCTTCGGCTTCACGGCACCAGCGCCTGAGCACAGCCTCGCGAGGACGCGACCCGACGAGGTAGCGCCCGCCGTTCATTTTAATAAGACCCACCCTGCCTATGTACACAAGCCCCCGCCTGCGCCCCCGCAGCCGCGGCCCCTGTGTGCGCGGGCGGGGTGCGTCACTGACTGGGTAAAACACGATGAACGAACCACTCAAGCAACCGGGCGCGGCAGCCAACCTTATCCCCCAGGCGCTGCAAAGGTCGGTGATTCAGACCCCTTACGGTGACGAGCTGGAGCATGCCAGCATCGACCAGTTGCGCGATTTCCAGCTCCAGCGCCTGCGCTGGACCCTGGACCATGCCTATACCCACGTACCCTGGTACCGGGACCGCTTCCACCACCTGGGCGTGCACCCCTACGACCTGCATGATGCAGCGGACCTGGCCCACTTCCCGCTGACCACCAAGGCGGACCTGCGCGCCCACTATCCTTTCGGGCTGTTCGCCGTGCCCATGGATGAAGTGGTGCGCCTGCATGCGTCCAGCGGCACCACCGGGCAACCGACCGTGGTCGGCTATACCCGCAATGACATCGACGTCTGGTCATCACTGGTGGCCCGCTCCATCCGCGCGGCGGGTGGCAAACGCGGTGACCGCATGCACATCGCCTACGGCTACGGCCTGTTTACCGGGGGCCTGGGTGCCCATTACGGCGCGGAAAAGCTCGGCTGTACGGTCATTCCCATGTCTGGCGGGCAAACCGCCCGCCAGGTGCAACTGATCCGCGACTTCCGGCCAGACCTGATCATGGTCACCCCCTCGTACATGCTCAACATCGCCGAGGAAATCGAGCGCCAGGGCATCTCGCCGCAAGAACTGTCGCTGCGCGTGGGTATCTTCGGGGCCGAACCGTGGAGCGCCACCATGCGCAACGAACTGGAAACCCGCCTGGGCATCCAGGCGCTGGACATCTATGGGCTCTCGGAACTCATGGGGCCGGGCGTGGCCATGGAACACCTGGACACCAAGGACGGCCCGACGCTGTGGGAAGACCACTTCTACCCTGAAATCATCGACCCGGACACCGGCAAGGTGCTGCCCGACGGCGAGTTCGGCGAACTGGTGCTGACCACCTTGAGCAAGGAAGCGTTGCCGATGGTTCGCTACCGCACCCGTGACCTCACGCGGTTGCTGCCGGGTAACGGCCGGGCCATGCGCCGCCTGGACAAGATCACCGGGCGCAGCGATGACATGCTGATCATCCGCGGTGTGAACGTGTTCCCCACGCAGATCGAAGAGCAACTGTTGAAGGTAGCCGCGCTCAGCCCCGTGCACGAACTGCACGTACGCCGCGATGGCCACCTGGACACCCTGACCGTGAACGTCGAGTTGCGCGCCGAACACGCCGACTGGACCCCCGCCCAGCAACACGCCGTGTCCAAGGACCTGGCTCACCGCATCAAGGTGCATGTGGGCATCAGTACTCAGGTGGTTGTACACCCATGCCAGGCCCTCAAGCGTTCGGAGGGCAAGTCCAGCCACGTCCTGGATTACCGTCAGCCCGCGTGAATGCGCAGCCTGCAGGAAGATGCCCGATGCCAGACTCCTCCCCTATGCACCCCGACACCGCTTTGGCCGCTGGGCCAGGCGTGATCGAACAGGCGCTTGAGCATCAGCTTCAGCGCCTGCTGCCCACCCACCACTGGCTGTGCCGTGCGCCCAGTTTCAAGCGCAAACAGCAGTGGTTTCGCCGGCTGCTGGATGAAACCAGCCATGCCGTGCAGTTGCAGGACAGCGTCGTCCGGCAGCCTGCCCGCCCCGCCCCTGCCAGGCCTTGGGCGCGACACCTGGCGGTGCCGACGCCGCCGGGCACCCTGGCTGATTTCGCGGTGACCAGTTGGCTGCTCGATAGCGCCAACCCACCCGCGCAGCCCGACAGCCAAGCTCACCCCACTTTCGCCAGTGCCTGCGAACGTATCGAGCGACGGGCGATCTTCCACCGCCGCCAGGCCTTCGAACTGTTGCTGGCCATGACCCAGAAACGGCAGGCGGGCCTTGGCGGCCAGGTTCAGGCCGCCATTGATCGGCAGTGGCCGCACTTGCTAGCACGCCTGGCAGGCTGGCCCGCCGACGAGCAGCAGGCCTTCATGGCCCGCACCCTGGAACAATTGCAGTTTCTCGGCTGCCGCGCCGGCACCCGCGAAGCCAAAGGGGTGGCCCATGGCTGAGTCGTCCTCCGTCCTCGACACTTTGTTGCAACTGGGCGACAGCGCACTGATCGCCAGCCAGCGCCTGTGTGAGCGCTTCGGCCAGGCGCCGACCCTGGCGCAGGACCAGCAATGGCTGAGCATCGGCATGGAACTGCTGGAGCAATCGCGCCAGTGGCTGGAGTACGCCGCTGAACTGCTGAACGATGGCCGTGATGCCGACCAACTGGCCTTCCTGCGCGACGCCCGGCAATTCCACAACCTGGTGATACTCGAACAGCCGCACAGCAACCCACTGCAAGCGGGCCTGTGCCACTGGCTCTATGACGGCTGGCACCAGGAACGGCTGAGCACGCTGCAACTGTCACCGCTGCCGTTGCTGGCGATCACCGCCCGCCGTGCCCTGCCCCAGGTGCGCGCCCACTGGCAGCACGCCAACCAGTGGCTACTGGATGCCAGCGCGCAGGACCGCCCCGGCCTGCAGCATGCCCTGGACCAGCTATGGCCGCTGTGCCAGGGCGTGCCGCCGGACAACCCCGACACCGATGACAAGGGCATCGACCGCAGTTGGCGCATGCCACTCAAGGCCGCCCTGGCCCGTGCAGGGCTTGCCCCACCCCGCCTGGCACCGGCCTCCCAATCGCGCGACCACGCCCACTTGCAGGCCGTGCTGCAACCCCTGCAAGGCGTGGCGCGTACCGCCCCCCATCACCGATGGTGAGCTGAACCCACCACCAAGGACAATCGATCATGGACATGACCATTGGCGACTTTTTACTGCGCCGCTTGCGCGAACTCGGCATCGACCACCTGTTCGGCGTACCGGGGGACTACAACCTGGCCTTCCTGGAGCAGGTGGAAGCGCGTGATGACATTCATTTCATCGGCAACTGCAATGAACTCAACGCCGCCTACGCCGCGGACGGCTATGCCCGCACCCGTGGCTTCGGCTGCCTGCTGACCACCTATGGCGTGGGCGACCTGAGCGCCCTGAATGGCGTGGCCGGCGCCTACGCCGAGCGCGTCCCCGTGGTGCTGGTCTCGGGCGCCCCGCCCTTGCACGCCATCCTCAACCGCGCCCTGCTGCACCACACCCTGGTGGATGGCAACTACGACAACGTGATGGTTGCCGTACGCCAGTTCACCGTGGCCCAGGCGCGCATCACGGTTGAGAACGCCACCGCGGAAATCGACCGCGTGCTGCTGACCTGCTTCCGCGAGCGCCGCCCGGTGTACCTGCAGCTGCCGTCGGACCTGGCCACGCTGCAGGTCGAGGTCCCCACCACCGCGCTGGCCCTGCGCGAAACCCGCAGCGACCCTCAGCAACTGGGCGAAGTGCTGGAGCGCCTGCAACAGCGGCTGGCCAAGGCCGTCAGCCCGGTACTGCTGGTGGACGTCGATGTGGCGCGCTTTGGACTGACCGAGCAAGTGCTCTCGCTGATCGAGGCGCGCGGGCTGCCGTTCGCCAGCATGGTGCCGGCCAAGGCCGTGCTGGATGAAAACCACCCTTTGTTCCTGGGTACCTACGTGGGCGCCGGCTCGGCCCCGGCCGTACGCACGGCCGTGGAAAACTCCGATTGCGTGATCGGCCTGGGCGCCTGTTTCGCCGACGTCAGCACCGGCCTGTTCTCCCAGCAGCTGCAAGCGGATGCGCTCATCCAGCTGCACCCCTACAGCGCCTCACTGGACGGTCTGAATTTCAACGCTGTCGCCGTCGGCCAGGTCCTCGACGGGCTGATCACCACCACCGTCAAGCGCGCCGACACCCCGGCACTGGCCAGCGTGACAGCCCCTCAGGCCTGGCAGGCCGAGGCCGACAGCCCGCTGAGCCAGGCACGATTCTGGACGCGCATGGGCAGCTTCATCCGTTCCGGTGACGTGATCATCGCCGAGAACGGCACCTCGGCCTCTGGCCTGGGCGGCCTGCGCATGCCACCGGCGGTCACTTACATCAGCCAGCCGCTGTGGGGTGCCATCGGCTATACCTTGCCGGCCCTGCTGGGCACGCAACTGGCGCAGCCCGCGCGACGCCAGTTGCTGTTCATCGGCGATGGTTCATTGCAGGTCACCGTGCAAGAGCTATCGAGCCTGCTGCGCCTGAACCTCAAGCCGATCATCTTCGTGATCAACAACGATGGCTACACCATCGAGAGGCTGATACTGGGGGAGAATTCCAGCTACAACGATATCAACCCGTGGCGCTATGCCGAACTGCCCAAGGTGCTCGACACCCGTCAGCGGGCGCGCTGCTTCACGGTGCATACGGAGGCACAACTGGAAGCGGTGTTGAGCGACCCGCAGGGGCCTGAGGAATTGCTGTTCATCGAGGTGGTGATGGAGCGCATGGACGCACCTGATTCACTGCGGCGCTTTGCCAAGCTGTTCGCCGACTTCGATTACGGCGTACGCCCAGCGCGGCAGGGTGTGCCGGTGAACTGAAGGTGCCACGGCCCCACCGGGCAATGCTATCGCGCAGGGGGGAATGCCCCCCGTCATGGCATCAGGCAATCGCCCGAACCACCCCACCATCCACCCGCAACGCCGCACCCGTGGTAGCACTCGCCTGCCGCGAAGCCAGGTAGACCACCATATTGGCCACCTCCTCAACCGTCGCCAACCGGCGGATGATCGAGGTGGGCCGGTGTTCAGCGATAAAGTCTCGCTCCAACGCATCACTGCCCACACCGTTCTCCTCAGCCATCTGCTGAAAGAAACTGCCCACCCCTTCGGAACGCGTCGGCCCAGGCAACACTGCATTGACGGTCACACCCGTCCCCGCCAAGGTCTCCGCCAACCCACGGGACACCGCCAGCAAGGCCGTCTTGGTGGTGCCGTAATGCACCATCTCCGTCGGAATCTGCAAGGCCGACTCACTGGACAGGAACACCACCCGGCCCCACTGGGCCGTGACCATCTGCGGCGCGTAATGGCGCGACAAGCGCACGGCGCTCATCACGTTGACGTCGAAGAAGTGCTGCCACTCCTCATCACTGATATCGAAAAATGCCTTGGGCGCGAAGATCCCCAGGTTGTTGACCAGAATATCGGTCTTGGTCACCCGCGCAAACAGCCGCCTGGCGCCGTCAACGGTACTCAAATCCGCTGCCACGCCAATCAACTTGGCGCCCGGCAGTTTGCTCTGGATGTGCTTGATGGCCTGAAGGACACGCCCCTCCGTGCGGCCGTTGATCACCACTTCGGCGCCGGCCTCGGCCAACCCCGCGGCAATGGCAAGGCCGATACCGGCGGTGGAGCCACTGACGATCGCACGCTTGCCGTGTAGAGAAATATTCATGGTTACCTCGCTGGGGTGGGGAATCGCTGAAAGGGCCCACGGCACGCACGTCGAGCGCGCGTAGCAGCGGACCTGGCCGCGTCACAAGCACCGCGCGGCACCAGGCACACCGCATGCGCCGCCGACGCGGCCATGGCCGCTACAAGGGGTGGGGCGCCTGGCCGTTGGTGGCCACCGGCAGCATCGATTGCCAACCGCCCCCCAATGCTTTGTACAGGTTCACCCGTGCCAGGGAGACGCTGGCCGAACTGTCGACCAGTTGCTCCTGGTTGCTCAGCAAGGTCGCCTGCACGGTCAGCACGTTGAGGAAGTCCACGGCGCCGGACACGTATTGGTGCTGCACGGTATCCAGGGCAACCTGGCTCTGGCTCACCGCCTCGGCCAGGCGGTCACGGCGCAATTGCTCGGCGTTGTAGGCGACCATCACGTCATCGATGTCATGCCAGGCCTTGAGCACCGTCTGCTGGTACTCGATCGCCGCTTGCTGCTGCTGCGCTTCACGCAGTTTCAACAGGCCACGCAAGCGCCCGCCCTCGAAAATCGGCAAGGTGAACTGCGGTCCGAAGGCAAAGGCGTGTGAACTCCATGAACCGAGATTGGACAACTGCAACGCCTGGAACCCCACGCTACCCGACAGGCTGATCCTGGGGTAGAAGTCGGCCTTGGCCACGCCGATCATGGCGGTGGCTTGATGAAGCGCTGATTCGGCCTGGAGAATATCGGGACGTCGCTGCGCCAGTTCCGACGGCAGGCCCATCCCCAGGCGCTCGGTGCTCACCGGCACCGGTGCCGCTTTTTCCAACTGTGCCTGCAAGGCACGTGGGGCCTGGCCCAGCAACAGGCTCAAGGCATTGATGAGGCGCGCCTGCTGTTCTTCCAGCGTCGGCAGGCGGGCCTCGATGGACGCCACCTGGGCAGAGGCCTGGGCGATATCCAGGTGGGTGGCGACACCGTCGTCGAAACGCATCTGCGAGAGTTTCAGGCTGTGCTGCGACACGCCGAGGTTGTCGCGTATCACCGCCAGCGTCGCCTGGGTGGCGCGCAGCCTGATGTAGTCGGCGGCCGTCTCGCTCAACACGCTGAGCAATACCCCCCGGCGGGCATTTTCCGATACCTGCACGCTGGCGTTGGCAGCCTCCACTTCACGGCGGATTCCGCCCCAGAAGTCCGGCTCCCACGACGTTTGCAGGTCGGTCTGCCAGAGGTTGAAGGCCGAATGACCGTCTTTGAAAGAAGGGTCGTTGAGGCCCACCGCACTGTTGCGCGCACGGCTGTATTCACCGCTGGCATCCACCGAAGGGTAACGGTCGCCATTGACCACTTGCAGCGTGGCGCGGCTTTGCAGCAGCCGGGTCGCGGCCACTTTCAGGTCCAGGTTCTGCTCGACCGCCTGCTGGATCAATGCGCTCAGTTGAGGGTCATTGAAGCTGTCCCACCAGCGCTCCCCCAGGCTCGCGGTAACGGCCTGGCTGGGGGCCAGGGGGCCTTCGACCGGCAGCCATTGCACTTCGCTGGTGGGCGCGGGCCGCTTGAAATCGGGGCCGAGGGTACAGGCACACAGGCTGGCGGCCGAGATCATCAGCACCATTGTTTTCAGGCTCATCGTGCGGTGACCTCTTTCGCCCTGGCTTGATCATCATGGGCGCCGATGCTGATGCGCGCCTCCACCGACATGCCCACGCGCAGGCGGCTGGCCAGTGCCTGGTCGGCGTCCAGCACGATCTTCACGGGAATGCGCTGCACCACCTTGGTGAAGTTGCCCGTGGCGTTGTCCGGCTTAACCTGGGCGAAGGTCACGCCGGTGGCGGGTGCCAGGCTGTCCACATGGCCGGTGAGGTGCTGATCACCGAACGTGTCGACACTGATGTCGACCTTCTGCCCTGGCACCACATGGGTCAGTTGGGTTTCCTGGAAGTTGGCCACTACGTAGGCCTGCTGCAAGGGCACCACGGCCAGCATCCGCGCGCCGGGCTCGACGAATGCCCCGACACGCACGGCACGCTGGCCGACGATACCGTCGATAGGCGCTACGATGCGGGTGTAGGACAGGTTCAGGCGCGCGATATCTTCGGCAGCCTTGGCGTGCTTGAGGCCGCCTTCGGCACCGTCGACCTGGGCGGTGAGAATCTCCACCTGCTTGCGCGCCGCCGCCAATGCCGCCGTGGAGTTGGCCAGGCGGGCCCGGCCCTGGTCGACCTGGCTGCGCGATTGCTGGGCATTCTGCACGGTACCGGCACCCTGCCCGGCCAAGTGGTTGTAGCGCACCCACTCATGCTCGGCGAACGCCAGCGCCGCCTGGTCGGCCTGCACGCTGGCCTGGGCCTGGGCGATGATCGACGCCTGGCGTTCCAGGGTTGCCTTGGCGTTCTGGAACTGCGCCTGGGAGATCAGGGTCTGGGCCTGGGCGGCCAGCAGGGCCGCCTGGTAATCGCGGTCATCGATATGGGCCAGTTCCTGGCCGGCCTTGACCCACTGGTTGTCCTCCACCAGCACTTGGGTAATGAACCCCGAGACCTTGGGCGCCACCACCGTGTAGTCCGCCAGCACGTAGGCATCATTGGTGCTCTGCGAGCCCGAGGCGCCAAACACCGCGGGCCAGGCCAGGTAAAGAATCCCGGCCACCGCGGCCACGGCCGCAGTGATCAGAATGACAGTTGGCTTCTTGGTCATCATCACGACTTCTCTCTTGAAGGTTGGCTACGCCACCGCGCGCGGTGGGTAGATACGGGTAGGCACAAAGGGGATCAGCACGATCAGCAACGCGGCCACCATGCCCATGTACAGGTACAGGTCGGCGCTGGTCAGCACCTGGGCCTGGGCATGCAGGCGCCCGGCCAGGGTGGGGTCGTTGAGGTCGGCCAGGGGCGAGTTGCCCAAGCTGTCCACCAGCATCGTCGAGTGAAAGTGCTGGCGTGTGGTGGTCAGCCATTCGATCAGGCCGCTAGCCACCACCGAGGCCAGGCCCTTGACGGTGTTGAACCAGGAGGATGCCAATGGCCCTTCCGGCGGGGTCATGCCATTGGTGGCCAGCATCAGCAGGGGGATCACCGCCATCGGCTGGCCGAAGATCTGCAGGCATTGCATCAAGTAGAAATTGTCGCGAATCCACTGCGAGGTCATCAGGCTGCCCGCCATGCAGGCCGCGCATAGCAGCCCCAGGCCAACGGCGAGCACCCAGCGGCAATCGACGCGGCGGATATTGCACAGGGCCGCTACCAGCGGCAGCGCCAGCAACTGCGGCAACGCCACCACCAGCAGCACCGGCGCGGTCTGCGCCGGACGGTAGCCCTGGATGTGCGCCAGGAAGCTGTAGGGAATGATGATGACGTCGGACAGCACCACCAGCACGCCACCCAGGGTGATCAGCGAATGGGTGAGGTTGCGGTTGCTGAGCATTTGCAACTTGAAGAACGGCAGTGGGTGCGACCACTCGTTGATCATGAACAACACCATCAGCACTGCCCCGCCGCCCAGCAGCCAGCAGATCAACGTTGACTCGAACCAGTCCATGCGGTCGCCCAGGGAAATGCCAATGACCAGTGAGCAGATCGCCGGCAGGCCGAGCATCAGCCCGCGGTAGTCGAACTGCTTGAGGCGTTCCAGGCGCATGGGGTCCTGGGGCAAGCCGTAGGCCACGCAGGCCATGGCCACCAGCGCGGGCGGGATGATCTGCCAGAAGATGACCTGCCAGGGTGCGTACTCGGTCCAGAGGCCCGCCAGCGGCAAACCGATGCTGGGCCCGAAGGTAGCGGTCAGGGCATAGCCGGCCAGCCCGTAGAGCTTGATGTTGGGCGGCAGGAAGCGCAGCGCCACGCTCATGAGCATGGGCGGCAAGGCGCCGCTGGCCGCCCCTTGCAGGGTGCGCAGCACCATCAGGCATGTGAGGTTGGGGGCCAGCGGGCAGAGCACGCCCAGCACCGCGAAGGCACCGATGGCGCAGAGGGTGAAACGGCGCAGGGTGAAGGTCACCGCGCACCAGGGGGCGAAGGCCATGGCCGATACCGAGGTCGCCGAGTACAGCGCGATCAGCCAGGTGCCTTCGTCCGAGCCGATATGCATCGCGCCACGAATATCGGACATGGCCATTTTGGTGACCATTTCATTGACACCGGCCAGCAGCACGGCCAGCAGCACCCCCACCAGCCCGATGATAATGCGCATGCCGAACGGCTGTGCCACCGGCGGGGCGGCAGGCTTGGGTTGCTCCACGGGCGCCGCGGCCCCTGGCATCTCAAGCGCCTGGGCGCCGAGGGCATTCATGGCCCCACCCTCGTTGGGCGGTGGCGGACAATGGCAAGGGGCATGGCTTCATGGCTCCGGAAAAAGGTTCCGGTGAATTCTATGAAGCGCCAATGCTGACGAAAACTGACATATCGGAAGGTTACTACTGCACCAGACGCACGTATCGCCAGGTGCCTTAATGTGTGACGTGCCCGCGTGCCAAACCGCTGCCGCTGCGGGGGCCGGCTCCTACACGACCGGCAGCCTCACACGCTCACTCGGCCTGGTGGCCGGGCAACTGCAGCTCACACGCCTGCTTCAGGGTGCGGCGCAACCAGCGGTGCGCCGGATCGTTATCGAACCGAGGGTGCCAGGCCTGGATGATGACCACGCTGGCCAGCGACATGGGCAGGTGGAACGAGCGCAAGGGCAGCCCCAGACGGGCGACGCTCCATTGCACATGCTCGGGCAGCGGCAATATCAGGTCGGAGCCCGGCAGCGAGAACATCGCCGAGTGAAAGCTGGGGGTGATCAGCGTCACCCGCCGCTCCAGCCCCATGGCGGCCAGTGCCGTGTCGATCGGGCCGGTAGCGCGGCCGCGGCGCGACACGCTGACCTGGTCGTAGGCGGCGAACCGCTCGGGGGTGATTTCGTCGTCGAACAAGGGGTGGTCGACCCGGGCCAGGCCCACGAAGGAGGTCGTGAACAGGTTCTGTACCTTGATCTCCGGACCAAAGGGGCGCATGGCGCTGATGTACAGGTCGATGCGCCCCTCGCGCAGCGCGTCGTCCTCGCCCTCCCCCTCCGGCACAAAGCGCAGCACCGTGTTGGGCGCGTGCTCGCGCATGGTTTCCATCAATTGGCCACCGAACGCGGCGATGAACACATCGTTGGCGCGCAGGTTGAAGCAACGCCGCAAGGTGGACAGGTCGACCTCCTCGCGAGAACTGAACACCACCGCGGCCTGTTCCACCAGGCTGCGTACCCGCCCGCGCAGGGCCAGCGCCCGTGGCGTGGGGACCAGGCCGCGGCCGGCACGCACCAGGATGGGGTCATCCACGGCTTGACGTATACGCGTCAACGTACGGCTCATGGCCGCCGGGCTCAGGTTCATGCGTCGCGCCGCGCCTACCACGCTGCCCTCATCCAGCAAGGCATCCAGCGCAATCAACAAGTTCATGTCCGGCAGTTGCATGGCCCATATCCTCCAGGCGTTACTTCAATAGTGGCATTGCGCTCCTCGCGTGGCGCGACCTTACACTTTTTGCAACAGATTGCAAAACACGCAACTACTCATTGTCCAGCACGCCATTTACCAGCCGGGTTCTTTCTCTGAACAATGCGCCCATCGCTTACAGCCCGGACATACCATGACCACGAACGTTTTGATCGCCATCGATGGCAGCGACCAGCGCCACGCCGTGATTGACCTGGCGGGCCGGTATCTGACGCCATCCCGGCATGCCCTGAAGGTGCTACTGGCCGTGGACCCATCCTTCTCGCTGGCGTCCGAAAACGACCACATCGCCCGCCCCGATGAAGTGGAATACCCCGCCGCCAGCGAACAGCAACACGCCGCGAACCACCTGATCAAGGCCGCGTGCGACATCCTTGAAGCAGCCGGTTATCACGTTGAAGGCACCCTGGTGCAGGGTGAGCCCGCCGACGTCATCGTCAACCGCGCCGCAGCCTTGAATTGCGGGTTGATTGTCATGGGCCACCGCCACCTGAGCTGGCTCGGCAAAGTCTTCGATCCTTCTGTCAGCGCCCGGGTTCTGGACGCCGCGCGCTGCCCCGTACTGATTCAGACACGCTCCACACCCGACGCCCCAGCGGAGAAATGATCATGACCCTGCACTACCTTGAACTGGAAACCCACGAAGCCGTCGCCCTGATTCGCTTCAACCGGCCCCAGGTGCTCAATGCGCTGTGCGCCGCGATGATGGCTGAGTTGGCGGGCGTACTGGACCAGCTGGAGCACGACCCCGCCATCCGCGCCGTGGTACTGACGGGCACCGCCGACGCCTTTGCCGCCGGCGCTGATATCAAGGAGATGCGCGACCTGACGTACATGGATGTGTACCGCGCAGACTTCGTGACCGTCGACTGGGAGCGCATCGCCAGCTTCCGCAAACCCATCATCGCCGCGGTCGCCGGGTTCGCCCTGGGTGGCGGCTGTGAAATGGCGTTGATGTGCGACTTCATCCTGGCGGCCGACAACGCCCGCTTCGGCCAACCGGAAATCAAGCTGGGCACCATCCCCGGTGCCGGTGGCAGCCAACGCCTGGCGCGCTTCGTGGGCAAGTCCAAAGCGATGGACATGGTGTTGACCGGCCGGACCATGGATGCCCACGAGGCCGAGCGCTGCGGCCTGGTCAGCCGCGTGGTGAGTGGCAGCGAACTGCTGGATGAAGCACTGCTGGTCGCGTCACGTATCGCCAGCTATTCGGGGCCTGTGTGCATGCTGGCCAAGGAAGCCGTGAACGCGGCCTTCGAAACGACGTTGGCCGAAGGTGTTCGCCAGGAGCGCCGCCTGTTCCATTCCACCTTTGCCATTGAAGACCAGAAGGAAGGCATGGCGGCGTTCAGCGAAAAACGCCGCGCGCAGTTCAGCCATCGCTGATCCCCTGGGCGCCTCCCTGGGGGCGCGCGACGTCAGGTGCCCCGTATGCTGGACCGGTGTGGCGCCAGTCACCACTGGTATCGGTACCCGGCGTTCACGGCCCAGGGGCGCTTGAGGGCCGGGCTATCGCTGGTTTCGATGTCGGCGTACACCTGGTGGCCGGCCCCCAGTGACCCGGTCAGCCCGGCGCCGGCGTACCAGCCGCCGCCGTTGCCATCCGGGTGGCTGTCGACCGTGTTGGTCCTGATGCGGTTGCGTGCCGTGAGGTCCTGGGTCCAGCCAAACGCCAGGTAGGGTTGCAACCCCGCGTCCCCTCGTGGCTGGTGCCCGATCACCGTACCGGCGCGCAGCTGAGTGGCGACCCCTGAACTGGCATCGACGTGCAGGTCATTGCTCAAGGCGTAACGGTCTCCACCGGCATACAGCGCCGAAAACTGCACCTGTGGTTCGATGAACCAGTCGTGGGCGAGCGTCAACCGCTTGCCTGTCTCTAGGGAAAGCCCGGCACCGTGGCTGCGCGAGTGCCCGGTGACCTTGGCGCCGTCACTGGCGCGAACGTCGAGGCGTGTGGACCAGCGGTTGAGGGTCAACAGGCTGTCGGCGTACCACCCCGAATCATCCAGGTAGGTGGCATAGGTGCCGGCGTAGGCGCTGTCCATCTTGCCACTGCCTTCATCGATGAAACGGCGATCGGTCTGGCTGTGGCCCAGCAACGCACCGAGCACCCAGGCGCCGCCAGCCGTGGCGACGCGCGTGTCGGCGCCCAACTGGATACCCGTGATGTGCTGGGAAAAGTCGCGACCTACGCCATTATCCAGGCGCTGCTTCTGACCGTAGCTGCGCACCCACACGCCCTGCCGCGCGGCGCCTTTGCGCACGTCACCCAGACGCTGCATCAGGGTGCCGCGTTCGGCATCCCAGGTGTCGCGCAAGGTGGCCAGGGCGCTGCTGTTGATCGCGGCACTGGCGGCCGTGGACAGGTTGGCAGCCCCCGGCTCAGGGGGCGCAGGTGGAACCGGGGGTGGCGAGGGGTCAGGAGATTCGCCCGGCTCGGCAGGCACGACCGACTCTGGCGCCACAGGGGGTGTGGGCGCGACAGGGGGTGGCAGCGGTTCAGGCGGCACGGCGGGCTCACTCGGTTCCGTCGGTTCAGTGGGTGCGGGGTCAGGCAAGGTCTGCCCGACGTTGACCAGGTTCCAACTCACCCCGGCGTCCCCCTCCTGCTTGCGCAATGCGTAGCGATACGTACCAGCGTCGACCAGTGCATCACGGTTCGCCAGGCTGAAGCTGCCTGCACCGCCCTGACTCTGCACCAGGGTCAGCCGCTGGCCCCTGGCGGTTGGCTCCGCTCCGCTGTTATGCACCAGCACGCGGTTGCTGCCGGTGATTTGCCCAGCGACTTCAATGCGGTCGCCACGCTGCTCGCCCAGGTCGGTGTTCATGGCGTAATAGCCATCGCCCGCCAAGTCACCGGCCACGCTCAGCGTCATGAACGTGCCGGTGGCCGGCGCGGCAAAAGCCACGGCGCCATCGTTCTTCAAGGCGGCCAGGGTAGAATCGCCGCGCACGTGCCATTGGCTGGTTGCATCAATATCCAGCCCGCTGGCGTGCTGGCTATCGAGCACCGCGCCGTCCAGGGTCGACCCGTCGCGCAGGTTCAACTGCAGTGCACCGCCGTCCACCTGAATATCGCCTTCCACCTGCGAGGCGGTGTTATCGAGCACGACCTGGCCCGCAGCGACCCCATTGGCGGCATCGGTGACCCACAGCGCCGTGCCTGCCTCTCCCTCAGTGCTGCCTGTCAGACGGCTGTTCGTGAGATTGGCCGCCAGGCTGCCGCCGGACACACGCACGGCGCTGCTGTTCCGGGTAGCGACCACGCTGTCGGTCAGGTCGAGGTGGTTGGTGATGCCGTCGTCAGTGGCCTGGCTGACGATGCCGTAGGCCTTCGCGCCCTGGGTATGGATAGACGAACCCTGCAGGCTGACGCTGGCATCGTTGCTGATCGACAGGCCGTAGGCGGACGCGCCCTGGGTGACCACGCCAGTCCGGGTAGCCTGAATGGTTGCCCCCGTGCCCGAGGCGAACAAGCCATGCCCTTGATCGCCGTGGGTCAGTACCTGACTGTCATCGAGGGTGATCTGCGCACCGGGTAAACGCGCTACCGCTGCCATGGCACCCCTGCCGAAAGTTTCCACGGTCACATGCCGCACCTCGAAGGTGGCACGGGGGTCGTCGCCCGGGTCCTGGTTACCCACCACATCGGTCGACGCGTACAGGCCATGCGCCGAGTCCCCGTGCGTGGTGAGGCGGCCGCCGGTCATGCTGAACGTGCCGGCGCGGTTATCGACGGCGGCAGCCTGGCGACCCCAGGTGTCCAGATCGCTGTCTTGCACCTCGGCACGGGTGCCGCTGCCTGGCATCCAGATCGCCGAGCCATAGTCACCCTGGGTGGTGACCTGGGTATTGTCCATCTTCAGCACCGACTCCTTGGCGTTGAGGTTGACGCCGCTGCCCGCCTGCGAGGCGATCCGCGAGTGGCTGATATTCGCTTGCCCGCCCGGCTTGAGGCCGGTGGGGCGGATCAGGATGCCGTCGCCCTTGGCCTTCAGGCTGCCATTGCTGAAGACGAACAACCCCTCCTGCATGTCCACGCCTTCGGCCTTCTGAGACTCGACGGTCATGCCATCGGCGCGAATCACGGTGTCGGCCCCGGTCATGCCGAACACCGGTGCGTACTGGCCATAGGTGATCGCCGTGGTGTCTTGCAGCTGTACCTGAGCGCCATCCTGGGCCCTGACCGCATAGGCGACGTTACCGGTGCTGGACACGGTTCCACCGGTAGTAGTGATCATTGAACCGGCGCCCATGGCCGACAGCCCGTCGGCCATCATGCCCGTGGTGCTGACGCCCCCCCCTGCCAGTTGCGCCGTGGCACCGCCCGCCACCACCACGCCCCGGCCGCGCGAGCCATTGGTGATGATAGTGGTATCCTCCAACCTCAGCGAACTACCGGTACCACTGGCGCTGGCGCCGTCGCCAAAATAGCCGGTGGCAATGAGGGTGGAATGCTCCAACGCCGCCTTGCCGCCATCGGTGGCTTGCACGGCCATTACCGCGTCGGTGTTGCTGGCAGCGTTGGCTCGCACATCCAGGCCTGCGCCCAGCAATTGGTTCTGCTGGCCGCTGACGTTGATGGTGGCGCCGTTGCCGGTGTGGGTCACGTGGTCGCCGTTGAGGGTGAGCGACTCTCCCGTCGTGGAAGACAGATCGATCTGGTCATACTCGGCGGCCGATGCCGACACCACTACCGCCAACACCGCATGGCCAACCGCCAGGCAGTTGAGCCTGCATCGCAACAGGGTCATTCATTGACTCCTTCAAGACTGTACATCTGCGTTGACGAGCTATGTCGTCAGTCGAATCGAGCAGTGCAATCTTGCGGATGGCATCAATGAAGCGTCTTTGATAAACAGCCGCACTTGTATAAAAGTGCGGGGATATTCCGGGCAGTGAGCTGGCCTGTAGCGGCCGTGAGGCCGCGTCGGCGGTACATGCGGTGTACGTGACGCGGCCAGGTCCGCTGCTACGCAGCGGGGGTGTTCAACCCAGACGGGCGATGGCGCTGGCCACGGCGGCGACGTTGTGCTCGTTCAGCCCGGCCAGGCACAGGCGGCCGCTGTCGACCAGGTAGATGCCGGCGTCTTCACGCAAGCTGCGCACCTGCTCCACGCTCAGCCCGGTGTAGCTGAACATGCCCTGCTGATGCAGCAGGTAGTCGTGGCGGCCGTCCGGGTATTCGTCGCGCAGCAGCGACGCCAGTTGCGTACGCATGGCCTGGATGCGCACGCGCATCTGCTCCACTTCCGCCAGCCACTGGGCGCGCAGGTGTGCGTCGCCCAGCACCCCGGCCACCAGACGCGCGCCGTGGCTGGGCGGGCTCGAATAGTTGCGGCGCACGGTGGCCTTCAATTGGCCCTGGACATTGGCCGCGGTTACCGCGTCGCCACACACCACCGACAGGCCACCGACGCGCTCACCGTAGAGCGAGAAGATCTTCGAGAACGAATTACTCACCACCAGGGTCAACCCGGCATCCGCCATGGCCCGTATGGCGTAGGCATCCTGCTCCATGCCCCGGCCCAGGCCCTGGTAGGCGGTGTCGAGGAATGGAATAAGCTGGCGCTCGGCCAACACGCTCACTACCTGATCCCACTGCGCGGCGCTGAGGTCGGCGCCCGTGGGGTTGTGGCAGCACGGGTGCATCAGCACGATGCTGTGGGCCGGCAGCGTGGCCAACGCCGCACACATCGCAGCGAAGTCGACGCCACCGGTGGCGGTATCGAAATAGGGATAGGTGTTGACGGTAAACCCGGCACCGCCGAACAGCGCGTGGTGGTTTTCCCAGGTCGGGTTGCTGACCCATACCTGGGACTCGGGGAACCACTGGCGCAGGAAGTCGGCACCGACTTTCAGGGCACCCGAGCCGCCCACGGTCTGGATGGTGGCTACGCGGCGCTCATCCAGCACCCGTGCCTGTTCACCGAACAGCAGCCGTTGCACCTGCGCGCAGTAGTCGGCCAGGCCGTCCATGGGCAGGTACAGCGACGGCCCCTGCTCGCTCGCCAGCCAGCGGCGCTGGGCCTCTGCCACCGAGGGCAGTTGCGGAATCCGGCCCTGGGCGTCGTAGTACAGGCCGATGCTCAGGTTGACCTTGCCGGGCCGCGGGTCGGCCTGGTAGGCCTCCATCAGCGACAGGATAGGGTCGCCGGCATAGGGGCGGACGTGTTCAAGCATGGTGAACTCCAGACAGTGGGTAAAAAATTCAGGCGCAATAGCGACCCGCGCGATGGTTGAAGGCAATGATCAGGTTCAGCACCACCGCCCCCACCACCGAAATGGCCAGCAGCCCCGGTGCCACGGTGGTCAGCGAGCCGGCCAGTATCAGCACATCGGCACCCATTTGCAGCCAACCGGCACGCCAGCCAAAACGCTGCTGCAGGTACAGGGCGAGGATGTTGATACCGCCCAGGCTGGCGCGGTGGCGGAACAGGATGAGAAAACCGGTACCCAGGATGACGTTACCCATCACCGCCGCGTACAGCGGCTGGATGTGCGCCAGGCTGATCACCCCGTGCAGATGATCGGAGAACACCGACACCAGCGCAATACAGGTGAACGTCTTGAGGGTGAACGCCCAGCCCATGCGACGCACGGCCAGGTAGTAGAACGGCAGGTTGAGCACAAAATAACTCAAGCCAAAGGCATAGCCCAGGGCGTAGTGCAGCAGCAACGCCACGCCGGCCATCCCGCCCGTCATGATGCCACCGTCGCGCAGCAACAGCAGACCGAAGGAAATCATCACCGTGCCCACCAGCATCGCCAGGCAATCTTCGGCGCGGCTGTGGGGGCATGTGGGGGCTAGGGCTGTGTTCATGGTTCGCTCGATATCGGGTTGTCACGGGCGGCAGGCAAGCAATGCCGCAATCGAGCGCGAAACTAACAAACGACGACCGAAATGTGTATTTAAAATTGATTTAATGCGCGATATGAGCACCAAATACAAAAAACATGCGCCGAATGAGTGCGGAAATCCACCACCGGCCCATTTTCAGTGCAGTTTCAGCCCGCTGCGATCCCCGCTTCCTTGATCCGCTGCAGCACCACGGCAGTCTTGATATGGCTGGTGCTGCCATTGTTGGTGAGGCGCCCCATCAAGGCGTTCAACTCGTTCAGGTCAGCCACCGCCACCTTCAGCGAATAGTCCGCATCACCGGTGGTCTTGTAGGTGTCGATGATCGCGGTTTCCCCCTGCACGAATGCCTCGAAAGCGCTGGATTGCGCCAGCGTATGGCCGACCAGACGCACGTCCATCATCGCCACCATCTGCGTGTTCATGGCCTGGGGCGCCAGGCGCGCGTGGTAGCCCAGGATCAGCCCGGCCTGCTCCAGAGCGATACGGCGCCGTGAGCACTGGGACGCCGACAGCCCCACCAGCTCGCTGAGGTCCTGGTTGGTCAGGCGCCCGTTGGCCTGCAGCAGGGTCAGGATCTTCAGGTCGAAATCGTCGATGGCGGACATGGCAAAGGCTCCGTTGCACAGGGAATCGGGCCAGCAGGTTACCAGCACCCATACCCCTGCGCCCATGCCTGGCACCTGATTTGCAAACGAACCCTGCAAGACGTCACGCAAGGCATCGGCCAATGCCCGCCTCCCTTTTGATCAGGACATCGCCATGAGCCAGTCACCCGCCTCATCGTTGCACCGGGGCTTGAAGAACCGTCATATCCAGTTGATCGCCCTGGGCGGTGCCATCGGTACCGGGCTGTTCCTGGGCATCGCCCAGACCATCAGCATGGCCGGCCCCTCGGCCATCCTCGGCTACGCCATCGCCGGCGTCGTGGCCTTCATGATCATGCGCCAGTTGGGCGAGATGGTGGTCGAGGAGCCGGTCAGCGGCACCTTCAGCCACTTTGCCCATCGCTATTGGGGCCCATTCGCCGGGTTCATGTCGGGGTGGAACTACTGGGTGCTGTACGTACTGGTGGGCATGGCCGAACTGACCGCCGTGGGCCTTTACGTGCAGTACTGGTGGCCGGGCGTTCCCACCTGGGTGTCGGCAGCGGTGTGCTTCGTGTTGATCAACCTGATCAACCTCACCCACGTCAAATGCTACGGGGAAGTGGAGTTCTGGTTTTCCCTGATCAAGGTGGTTGCCATCGTCAGCATGATCCTGTTCGGCGGTTGGTTGCTGGCCACCGGCACCGGTGGTGAGCAGGCGGCGGTGAGCAACCTGTGGGCCCATGGTGGCTTCTTTCCCCATGGCCTGGGCGGCCTGGCGATGGCCATGGCGGTGATCATGTTTTCCTTCGGTGGCCTGGAACTGGTGGGCATCACCGCCGCCGAGGCCGATGACCCCAAGCGCAGCATTCCCAAGGCCACCAACCAGGTGATCTGGCGCATCCTGCTGTTCTACATCGGCGCGCTGGCGGTGCTGCTGTCGCTGTACCCCTGGGAAAAGGTCGTGACCGGGGGCAGCCCCTTCGTGCTGATCTTCCATGCACTGGACAGCAACATCATCGCCTCGGTGCTCAATGCCGTGGTGCTGACCGCGGCGTTGTCGGTCTACAACAGCTGCGTGTTCAGCAACAGCCGCATGCTGTTCGGCCTGGCGCGCCAGGGCAATGCCCCGGCGGCCGTACTGCGGGTGAACCGCCGTGGCGTGCCGGTGGTGGCGCTGGGGGTTTCCTCACTGGCCACAGGTGTTTGCGTGGTGCTCAACTACCTGATGCCGAGCGATGCCTTTGGTTTGCTGATGGCCCTGGTGGTGTCGGCGCTGGTACTCAACTGGGTGGTGATCAGCATCACGCACCTGAAGTTCAAGCGTCATCAACAGCGCCAGGGCGGCGTCTCCATCTACCCTAGCTGGGGTTACCCACTGACCAATTACCTGACCCTGGCGTTTCTGGCCGGCGTGCTGCTGGTGATGTTCCTGACCCCGGGCATGCGTTTGTCGGTGTACCTGATACCGGTATGGCTGGGGCTGCTGGCGGTGGCTTACCGGCTGCGCCGCGCGCAACCGCTTTCGGGTGCGGTACCTGCCTGATGGCCACTGCTGAAGGGCGTGCCAGATGAAATTCACCGGGTGGCTGAACAAAGCCATCCATCCCCCCTGCAACCCGGCTACGCTCTGTGTTTTAGACTGACTTTGCAGGAACACCACGTTGGCAACCATCTGCTCGAGCGGCCTGGATACCGGCTTCGCCTTCCTTGACTATGTGCAAATCGGCATTCTGGGGGTTATCCAGGGCATTTCCGAACTGCTGCCCATTTCCTCTACCGCGCACATGCGCATCGTGCCCGCCCTGCTCGGCTGGCCCGACCCCGGCTCGGCGTTTTCCGCCGCCATGCAATTGGCGGCGCTGGCGGCGGTGCTCAGTTACTTCTGGAGCGACGTGCAGCAAGTGGTCGGCGGCAGCGTCAATGCCGTGCAACGGCGCGACTTCAATGACCGCTCGTTCGTGCTCGCCGTGGCGATCGTGCTGGCCACGGTACCCATCGTCATTGCCGGGGTGGCCCTTTCACCCGTCCTCAATGCCTGCAATTCGCCGTTGCGCGGGCTGCTGGTGATCGGGGGAGCGTGCCTGGTGATGGCGGCGCTGTTGGCGGTGTCCGAGCTGACCTGCCGCCACCGCCGTACGGTGGAACAGATGCGCCTGCGCGATGCGCTGATCGTCGGGCTGGCCCAGGTGGGCGCGCTGATACCAGGCGTATCGCGCTCGGGCTCGACGCTGACCGCGGCGTTGTTCCTGAATTTCAAGCGCGAGGAAGCGGCACGCTTTTCCTTCCTGCTGGGTATTCCGGCCATCGCCCTGGCAGGGTTGAAAGAGCTGTGGGTGCTGCTGCATGCCGACATCGGGGGCCAGGCCTGGGGGCATTTGCTGTTCGGGCTGGTGGTGGCCAGCGTGTCGGCGTTCTTTGCCATCTGGGGGCTGATGAAGTTTCTGGAAAGGTTCTCTACCTGGCCATTCATCATTTACCGGGCGGTGCTGGGGGTGTTTCTGATCGTGGCCGTGACCAGCGGGTGGCTGGCGGGGTAACTGAACCGGAGGTGCAATCCCCCCGCAGGGGGGGGTGCGTCACTGAACGGAATCGACAAACTCCGCTATCAAGCGGTTGACCTGCTCCGCCGCTTCCATCTGCACCATGTGTGCTTGCCCCGCCAGCACCTCGACCCGGGCCTTGAGGCCTTCGCCGTGGGCCGCTGGAATGATCGCGTCTTCACTGCCCCAGATCACCAGCACCGGTTGCCCGCCATCCTGTACCACGGTACGCAGGTCCTGTTGCTGGCGGCCATCGGCGAACAACGTGCCGGCCAGGGTGCGCAAGGCGTGCTCCACACCCTCCAGGCGCTTGTACTTGAGCATGTCCTCCAGCATCTGCCGGTTTACCCGCTCGGCGTTGGAGAACAGGTGCACCAGGTGCGGCTTGAGCGCGTTACGGTGGGTGGCGTCGACGAAGCCTTGCAGGTAGGCACCATTGATCTCGTTGCCCAGCCCGGCGCTGGCGATCAGGATCAGGGAGCGCACGCGCTGCGGTGCCAGGCGGGCGATGTTGAGCGACACTGCACCGCCCATGGAGTGACCGGCCAGGTGCGCGGCAGGAATGTCCAGATGGTCGAGCAGTGCCAGCACCGCCTGGCTCAATTCGTCCAGGTCACCCCGTTGCAGTTGCTTGCCGGATTCGCCGTGGCCCGGCAGGTCCAGGGCAATCACCCGGCGCCCGGCGGCCAGCGCTTCGTGGTTGAACAGCCAGTTGTTGAGGTCACCGCCAAAGCCGTGGATCAGCACCAGTGGCACGCCGCCTTCGCCGCGCTCGAAGTAGCGGATTATCCGGCCCTGCAGCTCGACTTTCTTCGGTGCCGGGCCGCTGTCTTCGTCGCCGCCTGCACCGGGCACGAAGCTGGCCTGGAACTGTTCGACCACGGCGTCGATCTCGGCGTCGCTGGCCTCGCCGTCAACCACGATGCCCAGCAGCGCGCCCACCGCCAGGGTCTCGTCCTGACGGGCGATCTGCCGGCGCAGTACGCCGGTGAAGGGGGCCTCGACGCTGCTGGAGATCTTGTCGGTCTCCACGTCGAGCACTTCATCGCCCTTGTTGATGGCCTGCCCCTCTTCCTTGAGCCAGGCGTCCACCCGGCCTTCGGTCATGGACAGGCCCCACTTGGGCATGGTCAGGGTATGGATCTGGGTCATCAGTGCTTGCTCCACTCGATCAGTTTCAGCACGGCGATCTCGATCTTCGCCGCGTCGGGGATGTACAGGTCTTCCAGGGCGTCTGAGAACGGCACCGGGGTGTGCGGCGCGGTGACCATTTCGATCGGCGCCTTCAGCGCGCCGAAGGCTTTCTGCGCCACCAGCGCAGCGATATCGGTGGCCAGCGAGCAGCGCGGGTTGGCCTCGTCGATGACCACCAGGCGCCCGGTTTTTTCCACACTTTCCAGAATGCTGTCCTCATCCAGCGGGCTGGTGGTGCGCAGGTCGATCACCTCGCAGTCGATGCCACGCCCGGCCAGGCTGCGGGCGGCGTCCATGGCGGTATTGACCGTGCGGCCGTAGGACACCAGGGTCACGTCCTTGCCGTCGCGCAGAAAGTTGGCTTCGCCGAAGGGGATGGCATACAGCTCTTCGGGCACCTCGCCCTGCACGCTGTAGAGCAATTTGTGTTCGCAGAAGATCACCGGGTCGTTGTCGCGGATGGCCTGGATCAACAAGCCCTTGGCCTCGTAGGGCGACGAGGGGCACACCACTTTCAGCCCCGGAATGTGCGTCCACAGCGAAGTGAGCATCTGCGAGTGCTGGGCCGCGGCGCGCAGGCCGGCGCCGACCATGGTGCGGATCACCAGCGGCGTGGTGGCCTTGCCGCCGAACATGTAGCGGAACTTGGCAGCCTGGTTGAGCAACTGGTCCAGGCAGCAGCCGGCGAAGTCGACGAACATCAGTTCGCACACCGGGCGAACGCCGCAGGTGGCGGCACCGACGGCGGCACCGACATAGCCGATCTCGGACAGCGGTGTGTCCAGCACGCGGCCAGGGAACTGGTCGTAAAGGCCCTTCGTCACGCCCAGCACGCCGCCCCAGGCGTCGCTGGCCCCGGGCGCGCCGGCGCCACCGGCCACGTCCTCACCCATGATAAAGACGCTGGGGTCACGCCGCATTTCCTGGGCCAGGGCTTCGTTGATGGCCTGCTGATAACTGATTTTTCTCGCCATGATGTCGGTCTCGGTCTTGTTATTGGAAAGGCGCTCAGGGGTAGGCGACGTACACGTCGGTGAGCAGGTCGGCGGCGCTGGGCTTGGGGTCGGACTTGGCCTTGCGCACGGCGTTCTCGATCAACAGGTCTACTTCGCCATCGATCTGGTCGAGCTGGCTGGCCTGCACCAGGCCTGCACGGGTGCTGCGTTCGCGGAACTGCATCAGGCAGTCGCTGCGCTCACGAAAGTTTTTCACCTCATCGGCGGCGCGGTAGGTCTGGGCGTCGCCTTCGAAGTGACCGTAGTAGCGGGTCAGCTTGACCTCGATCAGGGATGGCCCCTCCCCTGCCCTGGCCCGTTCGATGGCGGCGCCAGCCGCTTCGTGCACAGCGAAGAAATCGAAGCCGTCCACCGTCACCCCTGGCATGCCGAAGCCGGCGGCGCGGTCGGCGATGTGGTCGCAGGCTACCGACCAGTTGGACGCGGTGGCCTCGGCATAGCCATTGTTCTCGGCGACGAAAATGCACGGCAGGTTCCACACCGATGCCATGTTCATGGCCTCGAAAACCGCCCCTTCGTTGGAACCACCGTCACCGAAGAACGCCACGCCGACACCATCGGTGCCCTTGAGCTTGGCCGCCAGGGCCGCGCCCACCGCCAGCGGCGCGCCGGCGCCGACGATGCCATTGGCGCCGAGCATGCCTTTCTCCATGTCGGCGATGTGCATGGAGCCACCCTTGCCCTGGCACACGCCGGTTTTCTTGCCGTAGATCTCGGCCATCATGCCGTACACGTCCACGCCCTTGGCGATGCAGTGGCCGTGACCGCGGTGGGTAGAGGCAATGAAGTCGGCGTCGCCCAGGTGGGCCATGACGCCCGCCGCCGAAGCCTCTTCCCCGGCGTACAGGTGGACGAAACCGGGGATCTCGCCCGTGGCGAACTCCACGTGCAGGCGTTCTTCGAACACACGGATGGTGCGCATCACCTGGTAGGCGTGCAGCAGTTGATCAGCGCTCAGCGATGTCGACATTTCTTATTCTCCAAGGGTGTCTTGAGGCATGAGGGGGTGCAGCGGGTGTTCACGGCCGATGGCCAGCAGGCGCTGTTGCGCCGCATGGGCCAGGGCCGCCGGGACATCGATGCTCAGCGGGCCGCAGGCATCGAGGGTGACTGTGGGCCGGTCATGGGCGTTGAATTCGATTTCGCGCTCGCCATCCAGGGCCAGGGTGCCGCTGGGCAGCCACGGAGAGTGGGCGATGCCTGGCTGAAGCAGTTGCGCATCGAGCACGCCACAGCCTTGCAACAGGCCAGGGGCAAGGGGCGTCAACAGCGCCTGGGGCGCGTGCGGGTCCAGGCGCATCCAGGCACCCTGCGGTGACTGGCGCGAGACCGGCAGCCATAGCCCGCACAGAGCCGACAGGCCGATGGACTGGGGTTCGGCAAAGGTCACGAATACCTCGGCCAGGTCACTGCCGCGGCTGATGGCGCGGGCACCAATGAACGGCAGCGACGACACGGCCACGTCCACCAGGGCGATTGCTTCCAGGCCCCGGGCGGCATCACGCACCACCAGGCGCTTGTTGCGCCGCAAGGCCACCTCGGCCGGCAGCCGGCCGCTGGCGTACAGGCCGCCCGCGAGGCCCGCGCTGGTGGCCTCACGCAGTTCCGGGAAGGCGTTATTGGTGCCGGTTGACAGGGTCAGCAACGGAATATCGCCCACTTCACTCGCCACGGCCTTGTGGGTGCCATCGCCCCCCAGCACGGCGATCAGCGTCACTTCGCGCTGGGCCATCCACCGCGCGGCCTGGCGGGTATCCTCGACCGTCTGGCGCAGCGCCAGGTCGAGAAATTCCACGTGCGGCCAGTGCCCCTGGCGAGCCTGACGGCCGTGGCTGTTCTTCAAAACGGCGGCGGCGATGCCGGTCATGTCGGTAGGCATTATCACGCGCTCGACGCCCGTGGCGCCGAACGCAGCCAGCAGGCGCTGGATAACCGAAACCTTGTCGGTGCTGGAGAACAGCCCGGCATTGGCCGTCAAGCGGCGCAGGTCACGGCCGGAGGCGGGGTTGGCGATGATACCCACGGTCAGGGGCTGGCGCGGCATGGGTGGACCTCATTGTTATTATTCGTTGCAGGCACTGGAGCAAGGGCGGTGCCAGGTTTCTGTGTTTCCGCGCAAAGGCCCGCCCCAGAGCGCCTGCACAGTGCCAGCCGAACCAACGCGCTGGCCGGGGATGAGACGCGCCATCGCAGCCTGCACGGCGCGCGGCGAGACCGTGAGACGCCACGTCTCACCGCCACCGCCCACCGGTTGCCGCTTGCCGCCGCCGGCCGTTGGGGGCTTAATGCCCGTACAACGATAAGAAACTGGATCCGGAGGCCTTCATGCTTTCCGCTCACTCCAAGGCGCACGTGGATTGCGTCAGCCGTGTCCTTAAAAATGCGGCGCAACTGCCGCAACTGCCGGTCCCTGACCTGATCCTCGACTCGTGGCGCCGGTCCATGGAGCAGCACCACCTGGACCCAGGTTCCTTGCAGGGCCCACGCATTCTTTCCCATAACGTACTGCGCGAATGCCGCGAGCGTGCCGAGCTGTTCCTGCGCATCGCCAGCGAAGAAGTGGCCCGCCTGCACGGGCGCGTGCGCGACGCTGACTACTGCGTGCTGCTCACCGACACCCTCGGCCATACCATCGACTACAAAGTGGACAGTGCTATCCGCAACGACTGCCGCAAGGCCGGCCTGTACCTGGGCACCTGTTGGTCGGAGGGCCAGGAAGGCACCTGCGGGGTGGCTGCGGTGCTCACCAGCGGGGTGCCGGTGACCGTGCACAAGCGCGATCACTTTCGTGCCGCGTTCATCGGCCTGACCTGCTCCGCTGCGCCGGTCTACGACCCCCAGGGCCAATTGCTCGGGGTGCTGGACGTATCAGCCGTGCGTTCGCCGGATGAGCGCCGTTCCCAGCATCTGATTCGCCAACTGGTGGTGCAGAGTGCCAAGGACATCGAGCACGCGTTCTTCATGAATAGCGCCCAAGGGTATTGGGTGCTGCGTGCCCACCACAGCCCAGGCTACGTCGACAGCCAGCCCGACCTGCTGTTTGCCTGGGACGACGAGGGCTGCCTGCAGGCGCTGAACCCGACAGCCCGGCGCTACCTGCTGCAACGCCACGGGCAAGTACCCGGGCATATCAGCCAAGTGTTCGACCAGGCGTTGCTGCACCGCGCTCGCGACCAGTCGCTGTGCCAGTTGCACGACCTGCACGCGCGCCTGAGCCCACCACGCCGTACGGCCGCACCACGGCAGCGAGCGAGCCTGGCCCCGGCCGATATAGACCCGCGCATCGAGCAGAGCCTGCGCCTGGCCGTGCGGGTCAAGGACCGCAACCTGCCCGTGCTGATCCAGGGCGAGACCGGTGCGGGCAAAGAGGTGTTCGCGCGCCAGGTGCATGAGGCCAGCCAGCGAAGTGCGCGGCCTTTCGTGGCGGTGAACTGCGCGGCGATACCCGAGGGGCTGATCGAAAGCGAGCTGTTCGGCTACAGCGCTGGCGCGTTCACCGGTGCTTCCAGCAAGGGCATGCAGGGCCTGCTGCAACAGGCCGACGGTGGCACGCTGTTTCTCGATGAGATCGGCGACATGCCGTTGGCCCTGCAAACCCGGCTGCTGCGGGTACTGGCCGAAGGCGAAGTGGCCCCCTTGGGCGCCTCTCGGCGCAAGGCCGTGGATATCCAGGTGATCTGCGCCACCCACCGCGACCTGGAAACACTGGTGGCGGCGGGAAGCTTTCGCGAAGACTTGTACTTTCGCCTGGGCGGCGCGCGCTTCCCATTGCCGCCGCTGCGTGAGCGCAGTGACCGGCTGAGCCTGATAGGCCGCATCCTCCAGGAAGAAGGCGCTGGCCTGCGATTGAGCGATACGGTGCTGGAAGTACTGTTGGGCTATCGCTGGCCGGGTAACGTGCGGCAACTGCGCCATGTGCTGCGCTATGCGTGCGCGGTGTGCGAGGGCGATCAGGTGTTGCTGGAGCACCTGCCCGAACCCCTGGCGACGGGCGACAGCGTCCACCACCCGTACGCCCCCACCGCTTCCAGCCCTGAACGCCAGGCGCTGCTGGACGCGCTGATCCGCCACCGCTGGAAACCGCTGGCCGCGGCCCGGGCGCTGGGCATTTCGCGGGCTACGCTGTACCGGCGCGTGCACCAGCACGGGATTGAAATGCCGGGTAGAAGCCCGCTGTAGGGGGGCTGAGGGTGCGCGGTGTTTGCTTCCCGAGCTTCGCCCGGTCTTGCAGGGGCGGCGAAGCTCGGGAGGCGCGCGGCGCGGTCAGGCGTGGTCCAGCGGCGACGGCTTGGCGTCGATGCGGATCTTGTACAGGTGCACCGGGTACTGCACGGTGGACGATTTACCCCCCGTGGTCGCCGGGGTACGGTTGATCTGCGCGGCCGGCAGGTAGAGGTAGCCGTCCTGAATCCACAAGGCATCCACCCACACCAGGCGCGGGTCGGCCACCACCGTGGTCACGGTCTTGTCCGGGGCTATGCGTTTGACGCTGCGGGTGTTGACGTCCGAGGCATAGATATTCCCCGCGGCATCGATAGCGGTACCACCCGTGCTCCAGGTGTCCAGCCAGTGTTCGGCATGCTCGGCCACCTGGGCCGTGGGCAAGGTGGGGTCATCGACGTAGCGGGTGGCGATACGCGCCAACGGCCCGGGAATGGCCTGGTAATACAGGTACTCACCGTCCGGCGATACCTCCAGTTGGTCCAGGCCCACGCGTTTTTCCTCGCCATTGGGGATGAACAGCTTGTTGCCATCGGCATACATGGGCAGATGGTCGATGGACAACGGGTGGCTTTCAAGCAGCGTGCGGGCCTTGCCGCTGTCCAGGTCCAGAACGACCAGGCGCACGGCGCCGGGGTCGGTCAGGTAGGCCTGACGGCCATGGAACCGCACGTCGTCGAAGTAGCTGTTGTCCTTCTGCACCGCGCCCTGGAGGCTGTACACCTTGTCCACCTGGTTGGTGGCCAGGTCAATGCGTACCAGTTTGCCTGCGCCCTTCACCGCGTGGGCGCCGGTGTTGATGCCGGTGTTGCCCGCATCCACCGCCCACAGTTTGCCATCAGGCCCTACGCGCAAGGCGTTGACATGAAGAAAATGCTGGCCCGGCTCGGCGGCATCCCAGGTGTTCCAGCGGGCATCCGGGTAAGGGTGCAACTGCCCATCCTTCCCCACCTCGGCCAGCGACATGCCCGGGCCTTCGGACTGGGTCAGGGACACGAAAGTACGCCCCTGGGCAGTGACCGCCGCTCCGTTCCAGATATGCGGGGACGTCGCGACCTCGATCAGGCGGCTGTCTTGCTGGGTAGGCAGGGTTGGCGGCAGGTTGTCCTTGGCGACGGCGGCCAGGGGGCACACCAGCGCAAGGGCAAGCAACAGGGATCTGTTCAACGGCATGGGCACTGCTCCGGTTTATTGTTGTGGGAGGCAACCGGGAGTATTGCCGGGGCATTCGTTCGAATCCATTTGCAAATTTTCAAGGAATCTTTCCTGTTGGGAATGGTTGGCTTCCGTTTGAAAATGTTACTAATGGATGGTTCCACATTGGCGGTGGGGGTGAGCGTCGAGTGGATGGTGCTCAACGCCTGGGCGGGCTATTGAAAGATGGCCCAGATGATGCCGCCCATGATCAGCACCACCATCACGGCGGCACCGAAATCGGCGTGTGCGACCCTGCTGGTGCCGTCATTGCGCCCCCTGGCCTTGGCAAAGGGCGACAACGAATGACGGGGCTCGGAAGTGACAGGCTTGCTCAGACGTAGCGCCATGTTCATACCCTCACGAGATGGTGGATATCACATAGCCATTATCCATATTGATACAAAAGCGTACCAGCTGTGAACTCATCCAGCCTGGGGAAATACTCAGTGGGCGATGCAATGCGTGGGACCACAGCCTGCTGGCGAACGATGCGCTGCGGTCTGTCAGGTATCGCGCAGTGCATTTTTCGCCAGCAAGCCATACTGACCAGTGCGGCTACAGGTCGATACTATTTTTCACGCGCCTTGTCCTTGGCCGGATTGTCGATGGGTGGCGGATGGGGTGGGTCGGTGGCCGGGTCATTGACGTCTGGCGAGTCCGGGTCGAAGCCCAGGTCCTTGTCCTTGCCACTGGACGTGTCGGTGGGTGCCTTGGAATCACTGCTCATTCGGTGCTCCTTTAACCATAAACACGGAAAAACCCGCGCCTGAGGTTTGGAAGCACACGGCATAGGCAAGTGCCCTCCACATGACAAACGGTAAAGGGGGTCAGTTGAGCGGCCGTGAACGCCGTGCTACTGCCGGGTGAGCGATTGCTCGCCCGATGCCATCCCTTCACGGCCGCTACAGGCTGGCTCAGCGGCCTGCCGTGTTGGTGCACAGCACCCGCAGCGCGTCAGGCAGCCAACGACGCTGCAACAACCAGCCATCGATTGAAAACTTGCCAGCGCCCGTCAACAGCACGCTGCCAAACACCACCAGCAGCATCATGACGTATTCCCACCCTCCCCCTCCAGCGGAAGCCCAGGCGTATCCGCGGCCCCATTCGCCACCGAAGCCTACCGTCGCGACCAGGAAATAGAAGAGGCTGACCAATGCCCCAAGGCGCGCAAAAAGCCCCAGGCCCACACTGATGGCCGATGCCAGCTCCACCAGCCCACCCAGTATCACGAACAGCCCCGCCCACTGAGCAAAGCCCAGATGGCGAAAGCCCTCCTCCAGCGTGTGGAACGAACCCAGGCCGGCGAAGATCTTCTCGGTGGAGTGGCCCAGCTCGTTGAGCCCGAAGTACAGGCGCACAATCGTCATCTGCCACAGGACCGTACCCAGCCATGCCCCGGGTGACGCGCGTTCACGACGCCAGTCATTGACCACGCAATCGGCGAACTGCAACAGCAGGACCACGGCCGTGAAGCTTGAAACCCACATCAGCAGCCCAGCACCGTTCATGGCGGCGACGCGCCAGGCGATGAGAAAGGGCAGCAACGACACCAGGTAACCCACGGTGAAATTGCGCGGTGTGATGACCAACGCGCTCAGCAACGCCAGCGCCAGTGCCAACGAGGCGGACCACGCGGCGAAATCGGGTAGCGTCTGGTCGCCCCACCCGCATTGGATAGCGGCCACCAACGTCAGGCCAATAGCCAGGGACGCCAGCCATTGCGGCACATAGGCAGGTTTGAGGGTGCGGTAGTCGCGGGCACTGACGCCGTCGACCCTATCGAGCGTTAAAATAGCCTGGTTCATGACGGTTCCTTGCGTCAGAGAGCGTTGGGCGGCAGCCCACGTTCGAAGCCGCGCGCCAGGTCCGTGGCAAATTGCTGTTCTTGCGCGTCACTGGCGCCACCGGCAATGCCGATGCTGCCGATGGCCGCCCCTTGCTGGCGGATGACCACGCCCGCCACGGCCAGCAGGATGCCGGGGATACTGCCCAACGCCGGGTTCTGCTTGCGTGCAACGTCGTAGAAAACTTGCGTGTCGACGTCGTTGATAGCCGCCGAACGGGCTTTGGCCATGGCCGCTTCAACACAGCCTGGCGCGGCGCCATCCATGCGTTTGAAGGCGAGCAGGTTACCGCTGGCGTCGGCGATGGCGATGCAGGGGTGCACATGGTCCGCCGCCGCCTTGCTCACCGCCTGCTCCAGCAGCACGGACGCGCCTTGCAGGGAAAGGTCGACGCGTGGGCGCACCAGGTCGTCGTTACCGGCCGCCAGGGCGCAGTACGACAAGGGCAGTGTGGAAGCGGCAGCGGCCAAGGCAAGCCGATAAAATCCTTTCATTCCGGGCATGTTCGTTTCTCATGTTGTTTTTGGGGGTATTGCGTCTATTCCGCGCGCGACGGCGGGCTGCAGTGGCCGGCCGGGCTGTGCCGGCAGGTCGTCGGGCCGGCGCAGCGGGCCGACGATGAACAGGTAACTGACGAACGCCCCGGCCGCATTCAGCACCACGTAGATCAGCGCGCCGTTGAACGAGCCCATGGACTGCACCATATAGCCGATGACCACGGGGGTGACGATGCCCGCCACGCTGCCGAAGGTATTGAAGATGGCGCCGTTGATACCGGCGCTCTGCTTGGGCGAGACGTCGGCGATGATCGCCCAGCCGAGCGCGCCCATGCCCTTGCCGAAGAACGCCAGGGCCATGCACACCACCACCAGCAGATCGGTCTGCACGTAGTTGCACAGGATCATGGTCATGGACAAGGCCATGCCGATGAAGATCGGCAGTTTGCGCGCCAGCGTCAGCGACAGCCCCTTGCGTAGCATCCAGTCCGACACCAGGCCGCCGCTGATCCGCCAATGAAGCCGAAGATGGCCGGGATCGCCGCCAGCAGGCCAGCGTTGAGAATGGACAGGCCACGCTGCTGCACCAGGTACACGGGAAACCAGGTCAGGAAGAAGAACGTCAGGGTGCTGATGCAAAATTGCGCCAGGTAAATGCCCACGAACATGCGCTGGCCCAGCAAGGCCTTGGCACTGGCCCATGATTCGCGCCATGCCGGGGCCTTGACCGCTGACCCGGTGCGCTCCTGCAGGCCTGCGCCGCCCTGGCGCATGGCCTCAAGCTCGACCTGGCTCAGTGCCCCGTGGTCCAGCGGCGCCTTGACACGCCAGATGAACACCGCGCCCATGGCGATACCGGCCAAGCCCATCACATAGAAAATCCACGGCCACCCCCAGCGCGTGGAAATCCACGCCAGCAAGGGCGTGAACACCACCGCGGCGAAGTACTGCGAGGCATTGAAAATGGAGGTGGCCGTACCGCGCTCGGCGGTAGGGAACCACATCGAGACAATCTTGCTGTTGGCCGGAAAACACGGTGCTTCGGCAACGCCCACCAGGAAGCGCAAGGCGAACACGGCAATGAACGCCACGCCCACCGGCATCAGTGCGACGCTGCCGATAGCAGCGGTGAACAGTGACCAGGCAATGATCGCCAGGCCCAGCACCTTGATGCTGCCGAACCGGTCGATGGCAAGGCCACCCGGCAATTGCAGGAGCATATACGCCCAGGCGAACGCCGAGAACAGCCAGCCCATCTCGCCATGGCTAAGGCCCAGTTCCCCGGAAACGCTGGCGCCGGCGACCGACAAGGTGGCCCGGTCGCCCTGGTTGATGATCATCATCAGAAACAGCAGCGCGATGACCTCATAGCGGCGGTGCTGGGCGATAAAGCGGCGAAGAGAATCTGTTTTTTTCATTGTGTTCTCGATCCCGGAAAGCGGTGGTCAATCAGTAACGGGTTTCCCGAATGATGGCATCGGGGCGCCGCTTGATCTCGGGCCGCAACGCCGTTCCCAGGCCAGGCCGCACGGGCGCTTCGGCAAACCCTGCGTTGATTTGCGGCAAGTGGGTGACCAGCTCGCCGTACCAGGTGGACAGCGAGGCCCGCACCACTTCCTGCAACACCGCGGTGGGCGCGTGAAGCCCCAGTTGCAGGCCGGCGAACAGGGCCACGGGCCCTGTGCAGTCATGGGGCGCCAGCGGTTTGTTGTAGGCCTGGGCCAGCGCGGCGATCTTGCGCGCCTCGGTGAACCCGCCGCACCACACCAGGTCCAGCATCAGGTAGTCCAGGCTGCCGGCATTGAGGAGGTCCCGGTAAGCGACACTGCCGCCCAGGGTCTCGCTGGCACAGACAGGCACCCGAGTGCGGTTGCGCAGGTCGGCCAGCGCCTGGGCGTCGTCCATCTTGCACAAGGGGTCTTCGACCCAGTAGGGGTCGAATTCTTCCAGGGCCTGGCAGATGCGCAAGGCAGCGGTGCTGTCCCACAGGCTGTGCAGCTCGCACATGATCTCGATGCGATCGCCCACGGCCTCGCGGATCTGGCGGAAGGCCTCGCAGCCCTGGCGCACTTCGGCCAGGCTGATACCGTTGGCCCCTGCCTGGCGGGCGAAACGGTCGAACGGCCAGATCTTCATGGCTGTGTACCCTTCCTCCACCAGGCTGACGGCCAGGGCACCGGCGTCGCGACTGAAGGCCAGTTGGTCATCGTAGGGGCCCTGGGCCCGGTCCGCCGCGGTGATCTCGCGGCGGGCACCCTGCTGGGTATTGAATTCGTAGCCGGCGCAGGTGTTGTACACCCGGATGCGGTCACGGCAGGCGCCCCCCAGCGCTTCATGGATGGGAATGCCATGGCGCTGGCCCATCAGGTCCCAGAGGGCGATGTCCACGGCGCTGGCGGCGCGAATTTCGGCGCTGGCGCTGTGGTAGCCAATGTAGGGGTTGGTGAGTTCCAGCGAAATGGCTTCGATCCGCCTGGCGTCACGGCCGATCAGGCCAGGGGCGATCAGCTCGTGCACCGCCGCCTCGACAGTGGCTGCGCCACGGAAGGTTTCGCCCAGGCCGACGAGGCCTTCGTCGGTCTCGATTTCCAGCCAGATCAGCTTGGGGCGTTCGGGCAGGCGCAAGGTTCTGATGCAGGTGATGTTGGACATTATTGTGATTCCTGGCGGTTCGCTTCCAAATGGTATCGTTACCATTTTGATCGAACATAACTCAGAATTCTTCAAACGACAAGGCCGCGATGACAGGGGTGGGACCGGGCGAAGCTCGGGAATGGGCTATGCGCAGCACCTGAAATTCCGCGGTGCCTGTCTACCGGGCTGGCGCCGGCCCTACCAGGGACGGGTGGCGCTACGATGTGCCGCGTGTTGCCGTGCTGTCGCGTTCGACCAGGCTGAAGCCCAGGTCTATTCGGCTCTGGACGGCCTGCTCGCCGCCCAGGCGTTGCAGCAGCATCTGCGCCGCCGTATCACCGATCAGCGTGCCGTCGACCTTGACCGTCGACAGCGGCGGAAACGTATGGGCAGCGAAATTCATGTCGCCAAAGCCCATGACCGCCAGCTCATAGGGCACTTGCAGCCCCCGGGCGGCGGCCTCGGTCAGCACACCATGGGCGATGGTGTCCGAAGTACAGACCACGGCCAGCGGCTGCGCCGGGCCGGTCATGCTGTGCTCCAGCACCTTGCTTAACCCTTCCCGCCCCAGGGCAAGCGTGGGCGCGCCCGGCCAGACATGGCTGCACACGTCCGTGATGCCTTGTTCTTTCAATGCTTTGAGAAAACTGTCGGCGCGGCGCAGGCCGCGAGGGTCGTCCACCGCCAACAGGGCATAGCGGCGGTAGCCCTGGGTAAACAGCGTGCGGGCGGTTTCACGACCCGCATCCTCATGGGAAAAACCCACCAGCATGTCGATAGGGTCCGGGCTCAGGTCCCAGGTTTCCACCACGGGTACACCACTGACCCGCAGCCGGTTGCGGCAGGCCGGGGTGTGCAGGGTACCGGTGAGGATGATGCCATCGGGCCGCCGGCTGAGGATGACTTCCAGCAGCTCTTCCTCTTGCTCGCGCTGATGCCCGGAGACACCCAGCAGCACCTGATAGCCGCTGGCGCTGAGCCGTGTACTGATGGCCTGGAAGGTGTCGGAGAACAAGGGGTTGGTAACCATGGGCAAGACCACGGCCACCAGGCGCGTGCGGTTTGACCTCAGGGCCCCCGCCAGGCGGTTGTGCACGTAACCGGTCTGCTCGATCGCACGTTGCACTTTGTCTCGGGTCGCCGACTTCACCGCCTGCGGGCTGTTGAGGTAGCGCGACACGGTCATCGGCGCCACGCCGGCCAGGCGCGCCACGTCACCCAAGGTGACCGAACCACGGTTTTTCAGGCTGCCAGGCTGGGACACATCCATCATCTTGGTACCGATATTCATAACGTTCGAGGAACAAGGTAAGGGATGCTAACAGCCCTGTGTGAATTGACGCGATACCCGGTGTTCATCCGCCCGGCGGCAAGCCCCGGAAAAACGCCCCGGCAACGCGTGAGAATGTTCTCGCCATGCAGGTATCGTTACCATGACGTCACGATCTGTACAGGTCGACGACGCTGGCCTCCCCTTCATCGCCCAATGCCGAAAACGGTGGCGTTTCGCCAAGCCACTGCCATTCTTTAGGCTTCTGGCGGCCAGGCGACGCCGACGCGGCCAGGACCGTTGCTACCTACGCACTCCCTGACTTCACGACCTCAAGGAACCCGCGCCATGCACTCGATCACGACCAAAGACGGTACCGTCATTTTCTACAAGGACTGGGGCCCGAAAGACGCCACGCCCATCGTCTTCCACCACGGTTGGCCACTGAGCGCGGACGACTGGGACAACCAGATGATGTTCTTCCTGCTGAAGGGGTATCGGGTCATTGCCCACGACAGACGCGGCCACGGGCGCTCCACTCAAACCTGGGCTGGCAACGAAATGGACACCTACACCGCTGACGTCATCGAGCTGACCGACGCGCTGGACCTCAAGGGTGCGATCCATGTCGGGCACTCCACCGGCGGCGGTGAAGTCGCGCGTTACGCTGCCCGTGCCAAGCCAGGCCGGGTGGCAAAGGCGGTATTGATCAGCGCTGTGCCTCCGGTCATGGTCCAGTCGGAGAAAAACCCGGGCGGCTTGCCTCTGGAAGTGTTCGATGGTTTCCGCGCCGCGCTGGTCGCCAGCCGCGCCCAGTTCTACCTGGATGTTCCGACAGGGCCGTTTTATGGCTTCAACCGCCCAGGGGCCAAGGTCTCGCAGGGGATCATCGAAAACTGGTGGCGCCAGGGAATGATGGGGGGAGCCAAGGCTCACTACGACTGTATCAAGGCATTTTCAGAGACCGACTTTACCGAAGACCTGAAAGCCATTGAAGTGCCCACCCTGGTCATGCACGGCGAGGACGACCAGATCGTTCCCTTCGCGGATTCGGCACCGCTGTCAGCCAGGCTCCTGAAGCATGGCACCCTCAAAACGTACCCGGGCTTGCCCCATGGGATGCCGACCACTGACGCCGAAACGATCAACGCGGACCTGCTGGCGTTCATCCAGCGCTGACAAAGGAGCCATCAGCCATGGCTCATTGCAGTCCGACGAAATGGGCAGTGAGCCTCTATCCAATGCACGCACGAGGCGTCATGATCGCAACTTGCCACTACCGAGACGACCATCATGCCGGACAGGCCGATGAAGCTCAGGAGCTGGAACGCGTCATGGAGACTGGTTGGAGACAGCGTGCAGTGCGCACAGTGTGGAAGGGCGCAGGACAAGCGGTACAGGGACAGGCCTTTCGTGCATGCAGACACGTGCCCTGCCAAAAGCGAGACGGCCCAGCGGCCGTGGCGCGACCTCCATGACATCCTGCATTCGGTGTTTGGGGCGCAGTGAGTTGATCGGCAGTGGTAGAATCCCTGCCCACGCCTGGGCGGTTGATCGCCAGACGGGTAGAACGGTGCCCTATGTTTCCAAGCCTTGAACTGCGCTGCTACGAGCGAGACAGCCCTCACCACCACCATGACTTTGCTCAAGTGGTGCTGCCGGTTCGTGGCCGAATGGAAATTGACGTGGACGGTCGCGGTGGGTACATCGATCCGTCATTGGCGGCATTCGTGTCGCCGGGCTCGACGCACTCGCAGAGCGCCCAAGCCGATGGCCGGTTCCTGGTATTGGACTGTGCGCCGAGTACCTTGGAAACACTCCAGACAGCGCGCATGGCCAAGGGCATATACGTACCTATCTCGCCTGCGACCCGGCGGCTCATCGAATTCGCCGAGCTGACAGGTAATCAGCAACTGGCTGCCGGCGCTGCCCAGCTGGCCCCCCTGCTGCTGTCGTCCATGGGCTCGGATGCGGCACATTTTTCGACCCCCATGGAACAGTTGATCGCCCGCCTGCGTGCCAACCCCGGCGCCGCCTGGAGCAACGAGCGCATGGCGAAAGCAGCCAACATGAGCCTGAGCCAATTCCACCAGCGATTTGGACAATTGTTCGCAACGAGCCCGCAGGCCTGGTTGACCCACCTGCGTATCGAGCAAGCGCAGCGATGGTTGCAGGGCACCTCATTGCCGATTGCCGAGATTGCCTTGCGTACCGGTTTTTCCGACCAGGCAGCGCTGACCCGAGCCATGCAACGTGTGAGCGCCACTACCCCCGCCGCTTACCGTAAAATGCAAAAACAGCCTGGGTAAAAAAACCGACAGTTTCCGACAATATTGCCTGGCTGCACTGCCTCAGACTTCGAGCTTTGCAATCTGGAGTGCGGTGCGATGTTGGCTGATCGAATGTTGCTGAAGGGTATCGGCTATGGGGTGTGCGCCGGTCTTTGCTGGGGGGTGATTTTCCTTGGCCCACAGCTCACCCCGGGGTTGAGCGGCCTGCAATTCGCCGTTATCAGGTTCCTGTGTTATGGCGCAATCTCGGCAGCCCTGCTGTTGCCTCGTTGGCGGCGCGTGTGCGCCACCCTCACTCGCGCCGACTGGCAATCACTTTTCTGGCTCAGCCTGATCGGAAACCTTGTCTACTACTCATTGGTGGGCACTGCTGTTCAGTGGGTGGGCATTGCGACCACGTCGCTGATCGTCGGGCTCATCCCGGTACTCGTCACCTTGGCGGGTCGCAAGGACGCAGACGCCGTTTCCCTGAGGACACTTTTCCCTTCGCTTTGCTGCGCTGTCGCAGGCGTCGTGCTGATGAGTTGGCATGCACTGGTCAATGGCCAGCGGCCCGAGACACTGGCGAGCATCGCGGGAATCGCATGCGCGGCAGGCGCACTGGTGACATGGAGCTGGTTCGCGGTAAGCAATGCCCGGCGGCTGCAGGTGACTGCCGTGTCCTCACATGACTGGGCACTGCTGACAGGTGTCATCACCGGCGCTCAGTCACTGGTGCTGGCCGTTCCGGTATTGGGCTTTCAGGCGGGTATGCACGGCACGAGCCAATGGCAACATTTCTTCCTGGTAGCCGCTGGCGTGGCACTGTTGTCTTCGGTGGTGGGCGGGGCTTGCTGGAACCAGGCCAGCCGACTCCTGCCGTTGGCGCTCAGTGGTCAAGTGCTGGTGATTGAAACGCTGGCGGCGCTCATGTTCGGGTTCCTGTGGGAACAGAGGTGGCCCGACGGCTACGAAGGCGCCGCGATCGCGTTGCTGGTGACCGGGGTGGCCTGGTGCTTGGCCTGTCATCGACGGCCCCCATGCACCGCGTGATAGCAGACAGGCCGCGGGGGCATCGACGGGGCCAGGTCTACTACAAGGCTCAACCGTCTGCCAGTTGCTTCAGGTGTTCTTCGCTGAAAGCGGCCGCGCCCACCGCGTGCAGATTCTCCACCTGCATTGGTGTGATCTGCCGGACTGGCCATGGGGCAAGGATGGCCATATGATGGCCGACCTTGGACGCCATGGAGGCGGCCATTGTCATGATTCAAAAGGAATAGTCATGAAAGATTTCGTGATCAGCGTCAACAACACCGTTCTCTACATTGCCCTTGGCGTTATCTGGCTCACGGCAATCGTGATGCTGTTCAACAGCTTCCTGGTAGGTGTGGGGACTTTCGTGGTGGGCACGTTGAGTTGGTGCATCGTTTCGGGGTTCTGGTTCGTGCAGTCGGCGACGTATGAAGAGCTGCGCAAGCTCAACAGCAAGAGCAACTGAGGCTCAAGCTGAGCCCGGGCAGAACGCTCGAAACATGAAAAAGCCCAGCCTGTGAAGGTTGGGCTTTTTTGTGGGCGCCAGCCAGGGCGCGTCAGGAGCACTGCGGTAGCCCTGCCGAACGCCAGAAAGACAAAACCCCCAGCTGCTTTCGCAACTGGGGGTTTCGGAATTTAATCTTGACGATGACCTACTCTCACATGGGGAAACCCCACACTACCATCGGCGATGCATCGTTTCACTGCTGAGT
>Ga0207696_1000223_pt1 | contig 82090 bp, 77 predicted proteins | sample KBSS54metaG_FD_184403 | JGI IMG/M metagenome (GOLD analysis project Ga0207696, IMG submission 184403) | Switchgrass rhizosphere microbial communities from Kellogg Biological Station, Michigan, USA - KBS S5-4 metaG (SPAdes) (version 2) | ecosystem: Host-associated > Plants > Roots > Rhizosphere >... | reverse complement strand
AAGTGAAACGATGCATCGCCGATGGTAGTGTGGGGTTTCCCCATGTGAGAGTAGGTCATCGTCAAGATTAAATTCCGAAACCCCAATTGCGAAAGCAGTTGGGGTTTTGTTTTGCCCGCAGGAAAGTATTTTCCTGCCAATACAGGCCCTAACTGCTTGTTTTTGCCCTGATCTGACGCGAAATCCAAGCCCGACTGTAGGCCAAAACACGATTAGCCATGGTGGTCGGAAAATGGATAAAGCCATGGGCGGACGAGGGCAGTAGATGGATTTCAACCGGTGCTGATCGTTGCCAGCGCTCAGCCAGTTCCAGCGTGTCATCGCGCAGCGGATCCAGTTCACCGGTGAACATCAACGCCGGTGGCAATCCGCTCAAGTCGCCGTATAGCGGAGACAGTGGCGCCTGCCGGCGTTCATCATCGCTCAATCCTGGAGTCAACAAGCGTAGCGCCTCGACCATTCCCGGGCCGTCGAGTACCAGCGTTTCAACAGGTGCTGCGTGCACGCTTGGGGTGCCGGCGAGATCGTAAACGCCGTAATAGAGCAGGGCGCCGCTGACCCGCTGCAGCAGATCGGATGATGCTTTGAGCGCTAACAGGGTGGCAGCTGCCAGATGCGCGCCTGCCGATTCGCCGACAACGATTACCGGCAGGCCGACGAACTCCGTGCAATCATCGCTCAACAGCCAGCGTGCGGCGCACAGACAATCCTGCATGAGATCCTCAACTGGCGTATTGACTGCCAACCGATAGTCGACCGATACCACCGCCACGTTGCATGTCTTGACCATGGCGACATTAAGGTCGTCGTTCATCCGTGCATTGCCGATCACCCAACCGCCACCGTGGTAATCCAGCACCACACCTTGAGCCTTTCCTTGCGGGCGGATGATTCGGACGGGTACTGAAGTGCCTTGTGAGTGGACCACAATGTTCTGCGCATGAAGATCATGCTTGAGCGTTTTATCCGCGCTGACAATCTGACTGGCACGCAGCAATGCCTGGATCAAACGCGGCGTCAGCCGATTGCGGATGCGAAAACGCGGCAGCCAGGCGAGCTTGCGATTGAAGCGTTGCATCTGCGCCAGATCACTATCGCTGAACTCAAGCACATTCTTAGCCAAATCCTTCCTCCTCAGGTTGCAGCGCCGGCTCAATATTCCCCACCTGCGGCAATGTCTCAGGCACCGCCAGCCACAACAGCACAAACGCCACTCCGGCAATCACCGCCAGGGTCAGAAATGCCGCGTTGTAACCGGCCTCCTGCAGCACAATGCCCGCCACGCTGGCACTCAATGCTGCGCCCAGACCAAACACCGTCGAGAGAGCGCCGAGGCTGATGTTGAAGTGTCCAGTGCCCAACGTCAGGTCTTTCACTACCACCGGGAACAGCGCACCGAAGATCCCCGCGCCGACGCCGTCGAGCATCTGCACCGCTACCAACCAGTAAGGGTCGGCGGATAACGTATAAAGCACGCCACGCAGCGGCAGAATCAGGAAGCCTGCGAGTAGTAGCGGCTTGCGTCCCCAAACATCGGCTTTGGCCCCGACCAGCAAGGCGACCGGCACCATGACCAGTTGTGCGGCAACGATACAGGCCGAGGTCAGTGGCGTCGCCATCTGCAAGTTGACCTGCGCCAGTTTCTGGCTCACCAGTGGCAGCATCGCTGCGTTGGCCAGGTGAAAGAGGGCGCAGCAGATGGCGAACATCAGCAGCGCCTTGTTGGTCAGCAACACCGCCAATCCCGAGGGCGCTTTACTGTGTGTAGCGTCGCTGGGGTCAAGGCCCCGGGCCAGATCATGGTTGATCGCGTTGGCATCGACGAAGCTCACGGCGATTACACTGCACAGCGCCATGACCGCCATCAGATAAAACACCGCCACCGGCCCGAACAGGTACGCGAATCCACCGGCCAGCAGCGCCGCGCAGGCGTTGCCGGCATGGTTGAAGGTCTCGTTGCGTCCGGTGCGTCGGGTGAACGCGCGCGGCCCGGTGATGCCCAGGGTGATCGCCGAAATGGCCGGAGCGAACACCGATGCCGCGGCGGCGCTCAGCGCTTGGGTGATCGCTACCAGACTGAAGGACGTCACGAAGGGCAATACCACGCAACTGCCGGTCACCAATAACGCGGCAATCGCGATCACTGCTCGTTTACTGCGTGTGTTGTCGACCAGGGCACCGGCGGGCGTCTGGGTGATAAGGGCGGCAATGCCAGCGAGGGTCATCACCAGCCCGATGCTGGCCGGCTCCCAGTGATGAACGGCCAGCAGGTAAATGGCCAGATACGGCCCGAGACCATCGCGCACATCGGCGAGGAAGAAATTCAGGCTGTCCAGCGAGAGGTTGTTGCGACGATTGGTATGAGTGACCACGCTGGCATCTTCAATAAACGAGGTTCGGCGAAATGCCTCAACCTCCGCTAAGTCAGTGACTTGTCGCCTGCGGATTTAGTTTCCTGGCGGATGCCGACGGCACACACTTTTTCGCTCGGCGCTCGCCCCAGCAATGGCAACCCGACCAGGGTCAGACCGATACCGAGTAGCGCGCTGGCACTCAGCGGATCGTCGAACTGCATCCACGCCCACAACAGTGTCACCGGTGGCGTCAGAAACAGCGCGCCACTGATGCGCTGTATGCTGAATTGTTGCAAGCACAGCCAATAAAATCCGTAGCCACCAAACGTCGAGAAGATCACCAGCCACAGCACGCCACTGACGAAATCCGCAGTGATGGGCGGGCGCAATTCACCCTCAAGGCCAGCCAGCAGCGCAAATACAGGAATCACCGCGCATACCTGAATGAACAGCGCCGTGGTGGCCGGTATTGCAATGCCCGGCCGGGCTTTTTCAAACAAGGTGGCCGCCGCCAGCGACAATACCGCCAGTAACGGTAAGCTGTAGGCCCACAACCCCGCACCGGCCCATTCGACACTCGCGGCGCTGGCCAGCAGCATGCCGATCACGCACAGCGCCACACCCAGCCATTGCCAGCCACGTGTGCGCTGGCCTGGGACGCTGCCGGCCAGCAGCACGATCGTCAGCGGCAACAGATTGGCAAACAGTGACGCAGTGCCAGGCGTGACGCCAAGTTGAATCGAGGCGGCAATCGGTCCGATGTAGCCACCCATCGCGAAGAGCCCAAGCAGTGCCTGATGCCACATGTCCTTGCCGCGTAAACCACGCAAGCCGGGCCAGGCGAACGGCAGCAACAGCAATGCCGCCAATACAAAACGCCACAACGAGGCCAGGTATACGCTGCCCTGATCGGCGACGTAGCGATAGCCAATGAATCCCGAACTCCAGCTGACCACCATTGCCATCAGCAGTAAAAAACGAACAGGCATGACGTTCATCGCATGGCACCTGACAGAGGAATGAGTTCGATGATATGAATCAAGCACTGATGCATTCAAACGATACGATCCGCACCACTGATGCAGGAATTCTCAAGCATGGCCGAAGCCCTTGATATCGAACTGTTGCGCACCTTTCAGGCAATCGTGCGCTTCGGGCAATTTCTCGCCGCCGCGAGTTTCCTCAACAAGAGCCCGTCAGCGGTCAGCCTGCATGTGCGGCGTCTGGAAGCGCTGGCGGGCGGGCGCTTGCTGGAGCGCGATAACCAGACGGTCAACCTCACGCCACTGGGTCGACGCTTCGCCCTGCAGAGCGCCGATTTGCTACGCCACCACGATCAATTGCTGGCGAGTTTCAGCACGCCGCTGGCCAGCGGGCGAGTTCGCCTGGGGATTTCCGAGGAATACGCCGGCGCGGTCCTGGGCTGTACGTTGCCGCACCTGTCGGCAGATTTTCCGCACATCGAGTTGGAAGTCGAAACAGGTGCCAGCGGTCGGTTGAGTGCGCGTCTGGAACGCGGGCAACTGGATCTGGCGTTGCTGGTGGTCGTCGCAGACGCGCCGCCATCGACGCGTTGCGTAAGGATGCTGGGCCTGACCCAGCCCGTGTGGGTTGCCGCGCACAATTACACGCAGGATCTCACCCGGCCGGTACCGCTGGCCTTGCACGGCAAGGGTTGTCCCTATCGCAGCGTTGCCGTGGATGCATTGAGCGAGCAGGGACGCCGGTGGCGCGCAGTGATTGTCAGCGCCGGTGCCAGCGCGCTGGAAACAGCCATCGAGGCCGGATTGGCGGTGGGCATTGTTGATCGTGCGCAAGTGCGACCCGGCATGCGCGTGTTGAGCAGTGAGGAGGGATTACCCGAGTTGCCGCTGCACGAGTTGCGCCTGATGCAGGCACCGGGTGAATTGAGTGAGGCGGGGGAGGTTCTGGTGCGCTTGATCGGTGACGGCTTCGTGTTGTGACGCGTTGAGCGACGGCGGCTTCCGGGCAGGGCCGCCGTCAGTCATTACATCAGTTGATCCGCGGATGCTGCTGCACCAACTCCTTGCGCTTGGCTTCCAGCTCGGCGATTTCGGCGTCGATGTCTTCGATTTTCTGCTCGATGTTGTCGTGGTGTTCCTTGAGCAGTTCCTTGGCTTCCTCAAGATCCGACGCCGCCGGCGCGGCACCGCGCAGCGGTTTGTTGGCGGTCTCTTTCATGGTCACGCCGGTGATCAGGCCGACCACGGCAATCACCATCAGGTAGTAGGCCGGCATGTACAGGTTGTTGGTGCTTTCCACCAGCCAGGCCACGGCGGTCGGGGTCAGGCCAGCAATCAGCACCGAGACGTTGAACGCGGCGGCCAGTGCACTGTAGCGGATGTGCGTGGGGAACATTGCCGGCAGGGTCGAAGCCATGACGCCGATGAAAAAGTTGAGCAATACCGCGAGGATCAGCAAGCCGGAGAAGATCAGGCCGATCTTGCCGCTGTTGATCAGCATGAACGCCGGAATCGCCAGCAGGAACAGGCCGATGCTGCCGACCACAATGAAAGGTTTGCGGCCGATCTTATCGCTGATAAAACCAATCGCCGGTTGCACGAACAGCATGCCGACCATGATTGCGATGATGATCAGCACGCCACGGTTTTCGCTGTAGTGCAGGTTGTGCGACAGGTAGCTCGGCATGTAGGTCAGCAGCATGTAATAGGTGACGTTGGTCACCGCCACTACGCCGATGCAGGTCATCAGGCTGCGCCAGTGTTTGGTCGCGACTTCCTTGAACGAGACCTTCGGCCCGCCCGCCAGACCTTCACGGTCACCTTCTTCGAGTTTCTCGACATGTTGTTGAAACGCCGGCGTCTCTTCCAGCGCATGCCGCAGATAAAGGCCGATCATGCCCAGCGGCAGGGCGAGGAAGAACGGCAGACGCCAGCCCCATTCAAGGAATTTCTCTTCGCCGATGATCGTCGAGATCAGCACCACCACACCGGCGCCGAGGACGAAACCGGCAATCGAGCCGAAGTCCAGCCAACTGCCAAGGAAACCGCGCTTGCGGTCGGGCGCATATTCGGCGACGAAAATCGAGGCGCCGGTGTACTCACCGCCGACCGAGAAACCCTGGGCCATTTTCGCCAGCAACAGCAGTATCGGCGCCCAGATGCCGATCGACTCATACGACGGTATCAGGCCGATGGCGAAGGTACTCAGCGACATGATCACGATGGTCGCGGCCAGCACTTTCTGCCGCCCGTACTTGTCACCCAGCGCACCGAAGAACAGGCCGCCCAACGGACGGATCAGGAACGGCACCGAGAAGGTCGCCAGCGCTGCAATCATCTGCACGCCAGGATCGGCGCCGGGGAAGAAGATCTTGCCCAGTGCATAGGCGACGAAGCCGTACACCCCGAAGTCGAACCATTCCATGGCGTTGCCCAGTGCGGCGGCGGTGATCGCCTTGCGCATCTTGGCGTCGTCGACAATCGTGATGTCTTTCAATCCGATGGGATTGACCTTGTTTTTCCTTGATTTCATGCGGGTCACTCATAGCTGAACGGATTCGATGCCATTGTTTTGCTGGCATGGGTTCTTTCCGTCAGATACAAGAAGACACGAAAAAATTCACTGCTCAGGGCATTTTTGTCGTTTGCACCCGCCAAGACGCAGCAGAGCCCACCCGGCGGCGATTACGCAAAAGCACAAGACGTCAGGCTGAAAACCCGGATAATGGCCGCCAATTCGTTTTTGCTCTCTGGTAAACCCGTATGGAAATCAAGGTCAACTTTCTCGACAACCTTCGACTTGAAGCCAAGTTCGACGACTTCACGGTGATCGCCGATCAGCCCATTCGCTACAAGGGCGATGGCTCGGCACCGGGGCCGTTTGACTACTTCCTGGCGTCGTCGGCCTTGTGCGCGGCTTATTTCGTGAAGCTGTACTGCGAAACCCGCAACATCCCGACCGAGAATATTCGCCTGTCGCAGAACAACATCGTCGACCCGGAAAACCGCTACAACCAGATCTTCAAGATCCAGGTCGAATTGCCGGCAGACATTTCCGAGAAGGATCGTCTGGGCATCCTGCGTTCGATTGATCGCTGCACGGTGAAGAAAGTCGTGCAGACCGGCCCCGAGTTTGTGATCGAGGAAGTCGAGAACCTCGACGCCGATGCGCAGGCCTTGTTGATGCCGCATTCGACTTCCGAAGCCGGCACCTACATTGCCGGTAAAGATCTGCCGCTGGAGCAGACCATCGCCAACATGTCGGGGATTCTCGCCGATCTGGGGATGAAGATCGAAATCGCCTCGTGGCGCAACATCGTGCCTAACGTCTGGTCGCTGCACATTCGCGATGCGCACTCGCCAATGTGCTTCACCAACGGCAAAGGCGCGACCAAAGAGGGCGCGCTGGCCTCGGCACTGGGCGAGTTCATCGAGCGCCTGAACTGCAACTTCTTCTACAACGACCAGTTCTGGGGCGAGGACATCGCCACCGCCGAGTTCGTGCATTACCCGACCGAGCGCTGGTTCAAGCCGGGCCCGAAAGACGAGCTGCCGGCAGAGATTCTCGACCCATACTGCCTGGACATTTACAACCGCGACGGCGAGCTCAAAGGCTCGCACCTGTACGACACCAACTCCGGCAACACCCAGCGCGGCATCTGCTCGCTGCCGTTCGTGCGCCAGTCGGATGGCGAGGTGGTGTACTTCCCGTCGAACCTGATCGAAAACCTGTTCCTGAGCAACGGCATGAGCGCCGGCAATACTCTGGCTGAAGCGCAGGTGCAATGTCTGTCGGAGATCTTCGAGCGCGCGGTCAAACGCGAAATTCTCGAAGGCGAGATGGCTTTGCCCGACGTGCCGCAGGAAGTGCTGGAGAAGTACCCAAGCATTCTCGCCGGGATCAAAGGCCTGGAAGAGCAGGGCTTCCCGGTGCTGGTCAAGGACGCGTCGCTGGGCGGTGAATTCCCGGTGATGTGCGTGACCCTGATGAACCCGCGCACTGGCGGCGTGTTCGCCTCGTTCGGCGCGCACCCAAGCCTGGAAGTGGCGCTGGAACGCAGCCTGACCGAACTGCTGCAGGGCCGCAGTTTCGAAGGCTTGAACGATCTGCCGCAGCCGACGTTCTCCGGCCAGGCAGTGACCGAACCGAACAACTTCGTCGAGCACTTCATCGACTCCAGCGGCGTGGTGTCGTGGCGCTTCTTCAGTGCCAAGTCTGACTTCGAATTCGTCGAGTGGGACTTCTCGGGTCAAGGCGAAAACTCCAACGCCGAAGAAGCCGCAACGCTGTTCGGCATCCTCGAAGACATGGGCAAAGAAGCCTACATGGCGGTCTACGACGACCTCGGCGCCAACGCCTGCCGGATCCTGGTGCCGGACTACTCGGAAATCTACCCGGTGGACGACCTGATCTGGGACAACACCAACAAGGCCCTGCAATTCCGCGCCGACATCCTCAACCTGCACAGCTTGAGCAAGGTCGGCCTGCGTAACCTCGCTCAAGGCCTGGAAAACAGCGAGCTGGATGATTACACCGACATCACCACGCTGATCGGCATCGAGTTCGACGACAACACCCCGTGGGGCAAACTGACAATTCTGGAACTGCGCCTGCTGATCTACCTCGCCCTGCAGAAATACGAACAGGCCAAGGATCTGGTCGAAGCCTTCCTGCAATACAACGACAACACCGTCGAACGCGGCTTGTTCTACCAGGCGGTGAACGTGTGCCTGGAAATGGAACTGGACGAGGATCTGGAACTGGCCGATTACGAGGCCAACTTCCGCCGTATGTTCGGCGACGAGCGCATGGACGCGGCGATTGGTTCGGTCAACGGCAGTGTGCGTTTCTATGGTCTGACACCGACCAGCATGAAACTCGAAGGGCTGGATCGTCACCTGCGTCTGATCGACAGCTACAAAAAGCTGCACGCGGCGCGGGCTAATGCGGCGGCGTTGAATCGCTGATAGCCGACGGTCATTTTGCGCTGAGTGAATTTGTAGTGAGGGGATTCATCCCCGATGGCGCGCGAAGCGAGCCCGGCCTCTTCAACCAATAAAGAAGCGGGCCTGCTGCGCAGTCCATCGGGGATAAATCCCCTCACCACAAATAAGTATTGTGGGGACATGGAGTCGGCAAAATGACTCTCACGAATACTGCTGTGTACTTGAACGCCAACGCCATGAACCACATGGTTCAGGACGGCACACTGGACGCCAATCCCGTCTCCGCCGCAAAACCTGCGGGAACCCGCCGCTAATTCTGAGTCCACTGCACAACCCCATGTGGGAGCGAGCCTGCTCGCGAAGAGGGCGTGTCAGTCGCCATCGCTTTGGCTGACAGATCGCATTCGCGAGCAGGCTCGCTCCCACATTGGATTTCTGGCAGCCGCCAAACCTGAGTCCACCCAATACCCTGTGGGAGCTGGCTTGCCAGCGATAGGGCCGTTTCAGCCAACATCATTATCGGTGCCGTCAGCGCTTGCACTGCGCCTGCACCACCTGGCAAGTGTTCGGCGTCCCTCCGGAGCGGCTCGCATAACGCATGCAGTTATTCATCGACTTCTTGCGCGCCATGCTCAAGGTATCGCCCCAGGCCAGACCCCCTTCGCCGGAAGTGGGCACGGCTTTGGCGTAGCAGTTCGAGCCGTTGGTGGCGTAGCGCTTGCTCGAACAGCCGACTGTCAGCGCCAGGGTGGTGGCGAGCAGGGTAAGTAGCACCCAGGACGAGCATTGGCGTGCGGTGATTTTGGTCATCTGGGTTCCTCGTTGGGTCATGCGCATCAATTGCCTCGCCGACAGGCGTTGGGCATTATCCAGCAATCGACATAAGGAAGCGTCCCCAATGCGTGCACCCACACTACACCTGATGTGCGGCAAGATCGCCTCGGGCAAATCGACACTGGCCAAATCACTGACTGAGGAGCACCGCGCGCTGGTGCTCAGTGAGGATCAGTGGCTGTCGCGGCTGTATCCGGAGCAGATCCAATCCGTGGCGGATTACCTTCGATGTGCGCGGCAGATTCGCGGCGTGCTGGGGCCGTTGGTGATCGATGTGCTTAGCGCGGGGGTGAGTGTGGTGCTGGATTTTCCGGCCAATACCGTGGCGGATCGGCAGTGGCTGCGAGGGCTGGCGGATACTGCAAAAGTGCCGCATTGCCTGCACTATCTCGCGGTGGATGACGATACTTGCCGCGTCCGGCTACATGCACGCAATGCGCTGGCCGAACATGAGTTTGCGGCGTCGGATGCGGAGTTTGATTTGATCTCCAGCTACTTTCAGGTGCCGGAAGTGGGCGAGGGGCTGGAGATCGTCATGCACGGAAATCGCTAGCAGGCTAGCTCCCACTTTGGATCTCTGGCAGCCGCCAACCCTGAGCTCAACGCAAAAAACTGTGAGAGCTGGCTTGCCAGCGATGGGGCCGTGTCAGTGGCCATCACTTTGGCAGGCTCGCCCCAATCGCCAGCAGGCTAGCTCCCACAATGATATCCACCGCCTGATCCACGCTGACATTCGCGGTGTCGAGGCACAGAATCGGCTGCGTCCAGGCCTCATATTCGTGATTCACAACAGAAAATCAACATCGGTGATGTCAGCCCCGTGATGTCTGATTGCCGCTGCTCAACCCGACGACGATGCTCACGTCGATCCGAGCAAATCACTTCGATGTTGAGCAACGGCGCTCCCGAGCGAGCCGCGATGTCGGCCCACGTCGCGTGCAGAAGTGGATGAAGAACTTGACCTACAACGCCCACATCCGAACCAGGGCAAATTGCAGATCCACAGTGACGCATGTCCGGCCATCCACCCATTCATCTTCGCGAAGGCGCCGTCCGGTATTGGTTTCGCGCTCGCCTTTGGCGATGACCAGGACGAACAGGCGGGTCGGACACTCGAAAGAGCGCAACCGATCAACATCGGCCCGCACCGACCAATCGCCTTCCAGGCACTTGGCCTGCGAGACATCGCCCAGGCATTTGATTTCGGCGACCATCCTCGGCGCGCCGTTGTCGTCCAATGAGTACAGGTCCGCTTTGCGTCGGTCGCCTATCGGCAGATCCGTCCAGATCTCGATCTCATCTTCGAACCAGGCTTGCAGACTGATCTGGGCTTGAATCCAATGCTCGCGGCAACTGTTGAGTTGCAGCACTTGCTCAAGATTCTTCTCCATGCCTTGAAAGGCGCGCTCGAACAAACCGAGCCATTGAGTGGTGTCCATTTCACATTTCCTGTGTCAGTCCATTTGGGGGAGGGATTATGGACGGAATCGCCTTCAACCGAAAACTCCACATTCATCACCGAACCCTGTAGGAGTGAGCCTGCTCGCGATAGCGGTATATCGCTGACATTTGCGTTGTCTGACACACCGCTATCGCGAGCAGGCTCACTCCTACAGTGGCTCTCTGGCAGATACGGACAAAAAACGCAGCCCACGGCCCGATCGCGCAGCCATTTCCTTGCGCAGTCGTTCTGTCATATTCGGTATCAGTTGATTGCAGATAGTAGCCAGCCCAACACTAATTCCAATGAGGCTGCACTGTGTTTCAACGTCTTGTGTGTTCGCTGTCCGTTCTGAGCCTGTATATCGCCGCCGCCCACGCCGCCGAGCCTGTGGTGCTCGACACGCCGCGCCTGCAGAGCATCGACAATTTCCGTGATGTCGCCGGCCTCACCACCGCTTATTCCACGGCCCACGACGGCACCATGCGTGGCGGCGTGTTTTACCGCTCCAACGCGATCACGCCGTCGGCAGCGGATCTGGCGACCCTCAACAGCCTCGGCATCAAAGCCGTCTACGACCTGCGCACGCCGAGCGAAATCGCCGGCACGCCGGATACGATGCTGACCGGTGCGACCTACCAGAACATCGACATCATCGGCAGCACCACCTCCGGCGCGAACATCACCACCGTGTCGTTCAAAAGCGCCGCCGACGCCATCGCCATGATGGAGCAGACCAACCGCGCCTTCGTCAGCGACGCGGGGATGCGCGGTCAATTCGGCAAGCTGTTCAACGAACTGGCTACCACCGACGGCGCACAATTGTTCCATTGCACCGCCGGCAAGGACCGCACCGGCTGGACCGCCGCCGTGCTGCAGAGCATCGCCGGGGTCGACAATGCGACTATCATGGCCAACTACCTCGCTACCAACGACTACACCGCCGCCCGCGTCGCCGCGACCCTCAAGGCGCTGCCGCCGAGCATGGCTTCGGTCTACGCGCCACTGCTCGGTGTGCAGGCCAGCTACTTGCAGGCCGGTCTCGACGAGGTCACCGCCGAATACGGCAGCATGGACAACTACCTCAAGCAAGGCCTCGGCCTGTCGCAGGAAACCATCTACGTGTTGCGCGGCAAACTGGTCGAGTACAACAGCCTGCCGGGTCAGGCCGGGCTGATCGGCAACGCCGCTGCCGGTGCCGAATTGTTGCGCGAGTTGCAGAACAGCAACCTGTCCGGCACCTACAGCGCCTACAACTACTACCTGCAATCGGCGATCGACGCCGGCACCCTCGGCGGTGTCGAGTCCCAGGTCGGCGGCCAGGTTCACGCCGACGCCGCCAGCTACCTGCTGCGCCAGAATGCAATGATCGAGCAAGCCGCCGCGCCCTATGCCAGCGGCACTGACCTGAAAGTCGGCCAATACCGTTTGTGGACCACCGCGCTGGCCGGTTACCTCGGCACCGACGGCTCGTCCCACGCCGAAAGCAGCAACGAACACAGCCAAGGCCTGATGGTTGGTATCACCCAGCGCTTCTCCGAACAACTCAGCGCACGCGGCGGCTTCGGCTACAGCAAAGGCACCGTCGGCGGCGCGGGTGGCGAGGCCGATACCGATTTCACCTTCTTCAACCTCGGCGCGCGCTACGGCTTCACTGGCCTGGAACGTGGCCTGTTCGTCGACGCCAACGCCAGCGCCGGCTACATCGATTACGACAGCAAACGCGAACTCGGTGGCGGCCTCGGAGCGGCCAAGGGCGACACTCACGGCAACCTCACCGGCGCGACGTTGGCGCTGGGTTACCGCGCACCGGTCAACGGCATGATCCTCGAACCCAGCCTCGGCTTGCGCATCAGCCACCTCGACCTCAAAGGCTTCCAAGAGAAGGGCAGCGAACTGGCACTCGACGTCGACGACAACACCGCCACCCGCCGCAGTGCCGTCGCCAACCTCAACGTGGCGTTTGCCCCAGTGGCGATGGGCGCCTGGCAACTGGTGCCGGGCGTACGAGTCGGCTATGAACGCACCCTGGGCAACAACGACGTCAACAGCCAGGGCCACCTGCTGGGCCTCGACATCGAACAACGCGCCGCCTTCGACAACCGCGACCAGTTCAGCGGCGGCGTCAACCTGATGGCCAGCCTCGGCGCGGTCAGCGTCGGCGCAGAAGTCGGTGCCAGCGGCGGCGGTGACAGCCACGGCTTCAGCGGCAGCCTCAAGGCCAGTTACGCGTTCTAAAGCAGGGATAACAACGCAAGGTCAAGGATGACCAGAATGCAAAAAGTCCCACCAAACCCGTTGGAACGGCCAACCGCCAATCCTGAGTCCACTGCATATTCCTGTGGGAGCGAGCTTGCTCGCGAAGGCGTCATGTCAGCCAACATCACCATCAACTGACCCACCAGCATCCCCGCCTACAAACCAATCAACCCCGCCCCCTCAGATGTGCCGGACTGACCCCATACGCCTGCTGAAAATACTGACAAAACCGCCCGACATTACTGAAGCCAAAGCGCAAAGCCACCTCCGTCACCGACGCCGAATGCCGCTGCCCCAGCGCCTCGAAAGCGCGCTCCAGCCGCACCTGCCGCTGATACGCCACAATCGACATCCCGACAAACCGCCTAAACCCCTCCTGCAATGCGCGCAGACTGACATTGCTCAACCGCGCCAACTCAACCCCACTCACCAGTTGCTCCGGATGCGCCTGAATAAACTCCACCGCCAACTTCACATGCCGCGGCGCCACCCTCGGCGCCGGCTGGCGCAACGCCTCGGTAAAATTGTGCGGCCACGCCTCCAGCACCGCATCAATCAACATCTCACGCAACCGCGACGGCATCAGCGTCCCGCTGTTGAGCAACAGATCAAACTCCGTCCCCGTCGCCAGATCAATCAACGCCTTGATCCCCTGGAACGCCGACGTGTGCAGATCCACCACCGGCTCAAACACAATCTTCTGCACAATCGGCCGCCCCAACAACGCCGCCAACCGCTCAGTCAGTTGCCCCCGATTCACCGAAATCCCGTGCTGCGCATGATTGTCGAGAAACCGCATCGAACGGATATCCGCCTTATCAATCGCCAACCCCACCTGGGCCACACCGACGGACTCGGTGCGGTGGTTGAACACAATCTTGCCCGCCGTGGGAATTACGAACGTGATCTCGTCCTGCGGGTCGGGAAAGGTCACGGTGAAATCGCCGTGGTAATGCATGCGACGGAAACTGACGCCATCGTGTCTGCCGTAAACGCCGCCGATAATGATGTTGGAGGGGATCGGCGGGGTGTCGGCGTAGCGATTGCCGAAGAGCCGGGAGAAGAGGGCGCCGAAGTCTTCGGAGTGGAGGTTTTCGGAGCGGAGGATGATTTTTTGGCGGGGGTTTGGGGACACCTTGAGGGCACCTTTGGTTGGGGCTCTTGGATAGGGGGATTGCTAGTCGCAGGGGAGGTTAGCAGCTTGGGGTGACAGGTCTGTGACGGGAATTGAGTCGAGGGAGGGGCCGCATGCTGATGCTGCTTCGTTCGCAACTTGGCCGTGGTCTAAAAAACTATTCAGGGCGCTCATGGAATTCAGCAAAAATATCCGCCATGAAATCCATGAAAACGATGGCTCGCTGAGGCAGCAGCCGATTAGCCAGGTAGACAATTTGGATCGGGACGGGGGGCGCCACGTATTCGTTAAGCAGCAATTGAAGATTGCCACTTCTCAGCCCTTCCTCATAAAGCCATTGCGGCCCCTGCGCGATGCCCAACCCTGCATTGACGTACTCACGGATCGCCTCAGGCGAGTTGACACGCAGTCGTCCGGAGATCGGGACATCCGTATCCCTGAACCGCCAGTTGGTTCCAGTGGATAGAAGGGTATAAATGAGGCAGTCGTGTTTCTTCAGGTCATCAGGCGAAGAGGGAGTGCCACGTTTTTCCAAATACGCACGGCTGGCAACGCACACACGCTCGAACCAAGCCAGTGGCCGGGCTCGCATTGCACTGTCCTCCAGGTGACCGATACGAATCGCGAGTTCTACCCCCTCGTCGACCAAATTGACGTAGCGATCATTGATTTGAAGATCGAGCGACAGTTCGGGGTAGCGGCTTAGAAAACTCGCGACGTGCGGTACGATGAAGGTGTGAGCCAATGCGGTCGGGCAAGCGACGCGCAGCAACCCGGACGGCGCTACGTTTCCTCTCAGTGAGGACTCGGACTGTTCCACTGAGTCCAGGATACGCCGCGCATCTGCGTAGTACCGTTCACCCTCGGGCGTGAGCATCAGCTTTCGTGTGGATCGGTGAAGCAGCCTGGTTTGCAAATGGTCTTCAAGCGCAGCGACGTAACGACTGACGCTCGGTTGTCCTAGTCCCAGATCACGTCCCGCAGCAGAAAAACTGCCTGTCTCGACAGCGCGCACAAAACAGCTCATCAGTAACAACCGGTCCATCACACCCCAATTCATGCGAATTTCGCATGAGATCTATTCTATTTGCCCATCTTATCAGTGCACTGGCATGAATACATAGTTGCTCTCAGAGGGCCAGTCGTCCATTTGGCGGCCCAAAAAGAGAGGAAATTCAGATGTCCCGTTTACAAGGCAAGCGTACCCTCATCACTGGCGGTACAAGCGGCATCGGTCTAGAGACCGCGAAGCAATTTCTCGCCGAAGGCGCACGTGTGATCGTCACCGGTGTCAATCCTGAGTCCATGGCAAATGCTCAAGCAATTTTAGGTAGCGAAGTCCTGGTGTTGCGCGCCGACTCAGCTAGCGTCGCAGCCCAGAAGGAGCTGGCGCAGGCCGTTCAGTCTCATTACGGGCAGCTGGACGTTGCCTTCCTCAATGCTGGCGTATCCGTCTGGAGGCCAATCGAAGACTGGAACGAGGAGATGTTTGATCGCTCCTTCGACATCAATGTCAAAGGCCCTTACTTCCTTCTGCAAGCACTGCTGCCGACTTTCTCTAACCCTGCGTCGGTGGTTCTTAACACCTCGATCAGTGCACATCTGGGCGCCGCGAACTCATCCGTTTACGCCGCAACCAAGGCTGCCTTCCTGAATATGTCGAAAACGCTCTCTGGCGAGCTTCTACCGCGTGGTGTTCGAGTCAATGCGGTCAGCCCTGGTCCGATCGACACGCCGCTGTACGACAAGGCGGGTATACCCGATGCCTACCGCGAGCAGGTCAATAAGGAGATTGTCGCGACTATCCCATTTGGCCGTTTTGGCACGCCTGAAGAAGTAGCCAAGGCGGTGCTGTACCTCGCGTCGGACGAGTCTCGCTGGACGGTGGGAACGGAAATTATTGTTGATGGTGGTCGCGCGCTTTAACGAAATAGGCGCGTCTTCGAGTCTGTACATCCCGCTTCCTGCCCGGAAGCGGGAGTTGTCGAAATGACAGTGTTGATGTCCATTAGGCAATACCCTCCGTGGCACCAGGCTAGCTAGCGGCCACAGAGGCCTTACGAGTTACTGCATCGGCACAACATTATCCAACGCCTGATTCACCGCCAACTCCCCGAGCATCACCACCTGCGCAATGCCCAGCAGCGTCTTGCGAATCGGCCCCTCAACCAGCGCCGCGACATCCCCCAACATCACCGTCGCCGAACCCAGTGATTCACTGGCGTTCGCCAGCAATTCCTCGGTGGCGATTTTTGGGTTGGCTAGAAACATGGCGTTGGGTGTGTAGGGCGTGGCCATGATTTGGCTGACGGGGTTGAGGTAGTGGTCGAGGGCGCGTTCGGCGGCTTCGCTAAGTTTTCGGGAATCGGGGGATTCGTAGGGGGAGACCGTTTCGGTTTCGGGTGGGTTCGGTGTGACTTTGAACATGATGAAACTCCTGGGAAAGCGATTAAGGAGCCATCACGCTTCGCTACCAAACGAAGGGTGGCGGCCATGCACAGGTTGGTAGACCGGCCCAGGAGCCCGGCGCGCCCTAGGACGCCCTACGCATGACCACCATAAAACAGGGACGAGAAATCGACCTCTGCATAAGGGGAGCTATGCGACCTGGAAGTGCCGGGCTACCAAACCCGATCGCTGCTTTTCAGCGACCGACCCACGATAGAACCCGCACTCTGGGCGCACAAGCCGGCGGATTCTGGCGTAGTCGTAGGCAAAGGCGCAAGGCGTTGTAGCCTGGGATGACGTAACACTGGGTGTCTTTAAACTGCTCTGGCAAAACCTTAAACACGAGCGAGAAACTGACCGATGCGCGGCTTGAGCATTTCGATCGCGGTGATACGATCGTGGCGCGCCACCCACGCCAAAGAGCAGAATCGATCACCATGAAACCCAGTTTCGAAAAAATCCCCACCGAAGCCACTGCCTCGTGGACACTGCTGAACCGGCGTTTGCCGGAGGCGATTCCGTTCGAATGGCATCACCATCCCGAGTACGAGCTGACGCTGACCTTGAACAGTCGTGGCCATCGCTACATCGGTAATGATGTCGAGCCTTACGATGACGGCGATCTGATTCTGGTCGGACCGAATGTGCCACATAGCTGGTCGTCGGCGGAGCGGGTCGATGCCGGGCAACCGCATGTGGCGTTGGTGATCTGGTTTTCGGCGGCGTGGGCGGAGTCGCTGGTGACGTTGTTTCCGGAAATGGGATCGGTTCGGCAATTGCTCGCGGCGGCGCGGCAGGCATTGAGTTTCAGCGAGGCAGCGTCGCGGGAGATTCGGCCGCTGATCGAGGCGATGGTCGAGCAAGAGCCGTCCGAGCGTTTGATCGCATTGCTGACGGTGTTGAGCAAACTGAGGCGGGACGTCGATGCCTGGCGAATCCTGTCGGCGCCGGACTTGCAGGCTGGCACTCAGATTGTTGAAGACCCGCGCATCCATCGGGTTCTGGATTACGTGCATGAACACTACGCCGAAGCCATCAGCATTCCGGCGTTGGCCGAGATGGCGTGCGTCAGCGTGTCGGCGTTTCATCGAATGTTCCGTCGGCATACGCGCTGCACGGCGTTGGACTACATCGTACGGCTAAGAGTCGGACACGCCTGTGCGTTGTTGATGCAGGGGAATACGACGGTTTCGCTGATTGCCGAAGAGGTAGGGTACTCGTCGCTGGCGCTGTTCAATCGGCAGTTCAAGGCGTTGAAGGGGCTGACGCCTTCGGAGTTTCGGCGTCAGCACGGTCATCACTTTCAGTAAGCGGCGCGCCGCTACAACGCCACAATCGTATTACTCGACGCGGCAAATCAGGCTGCCGCCGCCACCCTCGGAAGTGGTCCCATACCTGCACCAACAATAAGGTCTGCAGGTCCCCCGATGAGCAAATACCAGGCATTCGAGAGCGCAACGCTTCCGGAGAACTACCGCGACAGCATCGTCAAAATGAAACGCACCTTGCGCGCGCAGATCGGCGATGTACAGGGGCTGTTCGCCGAGGTCAGTGAGTTTATTGCCGGCGAAATTGCGTCGATCAAAGTGCAGGAGGGGCAGACCGGGTCGGCCTGGCCGGTGCTGGAGTTCGCTGACATCGCCGGCGGCACAGTGACTGCCGAGCAGTTGGCGTTGATCAAGCGTCGCGGCTGCGTGGTGATCCGCAATCACTTCCCCCGCGAGCAGGTGCTGCAGTGGGACCAGGGCTTGCTGGATTACCTCGACAAGAATCGATTCGATGCGCTGTATCGCGGGCCGATTGACCAGTTTTTCGGCAATCTTGAGGCGTCGCGGCCGGAAATTTTTCCGATCTACTGGTCGGCGGCGCAAATGCAGCTGCGCCAGCATGAGCGGATGGGCACGGCGCAGGCGTTTCTCAATCGATTGTGGAAGACTCATTCGCACGGCCAGGACTGGTTCAACCCGGATATTAATGCGCTGTATCCGGATCGGGTGCGCCGACGTCCGCCGGGCACACACTCGAAAGGCCTTGGCCCGCACACCGATTCCGGGGCGCTGGAGCGCTGGCTGCATCCGGCGTATCTGAAAGTCTTCGACAACATCTACAGCAACGACTTCGCGGCCTACGACCCGTGGGATGCGGCGTTTCGTACCGAGGTGGATGAATACGCCTACAAGGACACGGTCAAGTGCTCGGCGTTTCGCACGTTTCAGGGCTGGACTGCGCTGTCGGACATGCAGGCCGATCAAGGCGTGCTGCACACCGTGCCGATCCCCAAGGCGATGGCCTACCTGCTGCTGCGGCCGCTGCTCGATGACGTGCCCGAAGACGAGTTGTGTGGGGTGGCGCCGGGCAAAGTGCTGCCGGTGTCGGCGCAATGGCATCCATTGCTGGTGGAAGGACTGAGTCCGATTCCGGACGTGCAGGCCGGCGATTCGGTGTGGTGGCATTGCGATGTGATCCATAGCGTCGCGCCGGTGGAGAATCAGCAGGGCTGGGGCAACGTGATGTACGTGCCGGCGGCGCCGATGTGTCCGAAGAATCTGCGTTATGCGCGGGATGTGTTCAGGGCATTCGAGCAGGGCGCTTCGCCGGATGATTTTCCGCGTGAGGATTATGAGCGCTCGTGGGTGGAGCGTTTTCCTGTGGAGCGTCTGAATTCGCTGGGGCGTGCGGGGCTTGGGCAGGAGTGAGATCACGTAAACCGACTGAAACAACGACTATGCAGTAATACCGCTCTGAGCAAGGTTGCGTAGCACAGGCTTGGGACACGTTGAGCGCAGACCGTCGATATGTTCCATCAAACCATCCGGGATGCTCTGCCACATCGGGTCTAGTATGAAATCAACACCTTCTCGCCGGGCCATTTTTGCCGCAGGAACAAAATCAGCGTCACCTGCAATGAGAACAATTTGGTCAACCTGTTGCTTGAATGATAAGGACGCCACATCGAGACCTATCCGCATATCAACGCCTTTTTGTCGGGTTTCAATGCTGACGTCATTTTCCGTAAGGTCGGCGATCAGGATTTTACCCTTTAACAGCTCCGCTATTTTTGCTGGCTTTATTGTCCATTTCACATCTTTCGACAGATGCCCTAGCCGAAGGGCGAGCTTACGTTTATTGCGCAATCTGGCATGTAGCTCCTTGCGAAATACCGCTTCTCTGGACTTCGAGAAATCCACTGCTTTTTTGGTGATCGGGTTGTGCTGTTTGGTGTCTAGCGGGGGACAGTCGTAGAAGAAAATTCGGTACAGCTCTCTTCTGTGACGTTGTTGGAGCTCTTGCGGCTGGCCGTTATGGCGAGAAATGATTTTGCCAAGAAGGTGGGCAGTAGCCCATCGATGGACAAGATCAGCAGCACGTTCAGCATTGAATGCATTTTGAGGTTCAATCCTTCGAAAGCGCTTGATGAAAAATGCGCCATCGACCAATACCGCTGTGGGCATGCTTTGTTCCTGATAACAAAACGCCCAAGGGTTTGGCACGTCCTGGATGGTTAGGACGGCGTACTGCCTTGGGCGGGATGGGGGCAGATTAGGTGCGGGCGACGCGGGCGTCAACCGCTCCTTCTCGGTTTGATCAAGCTTTGCTTTCAATCTTGTACGCCCATCGCTTTCGATGATGGGCAAGGACGAGCAGAACGATAAAGCTGAAGGGCAACACGTACAAGCCAGCCACTTCCGCAAGATTTGTAGGCAAATGCGCGGGCGCTTGTAGCCCCAATGTGGGGGTGATAACGGCCTGATATGAGTGGTTTGCCTGTTGGTGGTTGACAACGACGATGGCGGGGGCGGTTCTTGAACTTGCGGCAGACTTGGGTTACTCGGTGACGGATCTGACGCCATTCGCGAGCAGGCTCGCTCCCACATGGGTTTTGCGGTGTACACGCATGTTGTGGTCGGTACGAAACCGGTGGGAGCGAGCCTGCTCGCGAATGGAATACCCACGGTACTCAAGTCTTATTCATCACCATTCTGGACACAGTGTTTGTCCAGCCGACCGATTTTTGCGGAGCGCTGCAGCCCCTAACATCGTCTCAGTCCGTGAACAAACACGGTTCCCCACGAGACGGTGAACATCATGAAAGTTGCAAAAATCGCTCTTCTTCTGGTCTTCGGTGGTATCGGCGCGCAAGCGTTTGCAGCTGACGAGACCGCGCAAGTCGAGGCCTACAACGCCGCTGCTCAAGCAGACATCGCCCATGTGGTGTCGATCTCCGAAGCGGCCAATCAGTGCGGCGCGGTGCCGGTGCAGATGACTTATGACGACTCGACCGGTGCACGGCATGTCGTGCAATACCAGGTGATGGGTAGCGGTTGTTCCAACGGTTGATGGTCGATGCCGGCGCTGGAGGGTCGACACTCCGGGTCTGCGGCACTAAGCGTTGGCAAGTTCCTTGGCGCCGGCCATGTCTTCATCGGATGCCAGCAGTTGCGGGATGGCGGTTTTCAGGAACTCCACCCAGGTCTTGATTTTGGCGTCGACGAATTTGCGCGACGGGTAGATCGCGAACAGGTTGTATTCCTCCAGGCGGTACTGCGGCAGTACCCGCACCAGCGTGCCTCCGACCAATCCTTCGACAGCTGATGCCAGCGGCTGAATGCCGATGCCCATGCCATTTTTGATCGCCGTGGCCATGCCGTCGGCGGTGTTGATGTGGAAGGGTGATTCGGGGATATTCTGCGTTTCCATGCCTTGTGGCCCTTCGAACACCCAGTTTTCTGCGGGCATCACCGTGTTGACGATGCGCAGGCAGTCGTGCGCGGCGAGATCGGCGGGTGTGGCGGGGTGGCCGCGTTTGGCCAGGTACGCCGGCGAGGCGCAGAGGATGCTGTAAGTACTGCCCAGGCGTTGCGCGACGAAGCCGGAATCCGGTAGGTCGCGGGCGAGGACGATCGACATGTCGTAGCTTTCTTCGAGCAGATCGGGCAGGCGATTGCTCAGGGTCAGGTCGAACATCACCGTCGGGTGAATCTCGCGGTAGCGGGCGATCGCGTTGATCACGTAGTGGTTGCCGATGGCGGCCATGGCGTGGATCTTCAGACGTCCGACCGGCAAAGTCTGCGCGGTGCCGGCTTCGTCATCGGCCTCGCGCAGGTCATCGAGAATTTTCTCGGCGCGCTGCAAATAACGCACGCCGGCTTCGGTCAGGGCGAGGCGGCGGGTGGTGCGGTTGATCAAGCGCGTGTGCAGCCGGGCTTCGAGGCTGGAGACGGCTTTGGAGACGTTGGTCGTGGTGGTGTCGAGCACATTGGCCGCAGCGGTGAAGCTGCCGCTCTGGGCCACGGCGACGAAGCAGCGCAGGGTCTGAATGACGTCCATCGTTGTGGTTGGCTCTGTGGCTGGGATGGCCATTCTAGGGTTTGCCGTGGGTGGTGTTGCAAATGTTTGCGAACGAGGGGCGCGCGCATGGCGGGTGAAGGGCTTGAAGACATTCTGGCGCCGGGGCTTTCGGTGGTGTTCTGCGGAATCAATCCGGGATTGCTCGCGGCGGCGTATGCGGCGTTGACGGGGCAGAAGGTGGTGGCGCCAGCGTCGAAAATCTAAACACCACCACTGCGCAAAAAGTTGCGCAGTTGCTTCGCCAATTTCACCCGAGAATTCCCTTCAAGCCTCTCTAAACCAAGCCCTCCAGCCAAGTGCGCAAGAAGTTGCACAGTACTGCGCAACTTCTTGCGCACTTTTTTCTGTTTATCGAAGTTTAAAACGCCGGAACGCGAAGGTATTGCCGCCAACCCATTGATCCGAAATGGCTAGATGATGGCTGGCACGGAACTTGATATCCGAGCAGGTACCCGGGCAGGCAATGGTGCCTGTCGGTTGTGTTTTTTCAGGCAAGGAGAGCATCCCCATGGCAACACCAGCGTACATGTCCGTCACTGGCGAAAAACAAGGTCTGATCACTGCCGGCGCGTTCACCGCCGATTCCGTGGGCAACACCTTCCAGGAAGGTCACGAAGACCAGGTCATGGTTCAGGCCTTCACCCACGACGTGATCATTCCGCGTGATCCGCAATCCGGTCAGCCAACCGGTCAGCGCGTGCACAAGCCAGTGGTGATCACCAAGGTCTACGACAAGGCTTCGCCTCTGCTGCAAGCGGCTCTGACCTCCGGCGAGCGCATGAGCGAAATCGTTATCCAGTGGTACCGCACTTCGGCTCAAGGTACCCAGGAGCACTACTACACCACCAAACTGGAAGACGCGATCATCGTCGCCATCAACAACAAGATGCACAACTGCCAGGACCCGTCGAACGCCCACTTCACCCACCTGGAAGAAGTGCAGTTCACCTACCGCAAAATCACCTGGACCCACGAAGTCTCCGGTACTTCGGGCTCCGATGACTGGCGTGCTCCAGTCGTTTAATCGCGACTGATGGTTGTACTGCCCTGGCCAGTGCGGCTGGCCGGGGCGGCTTTGATCTAAAGAATTTTTTGCGTGCGCCACGCTTCTTGGAATGGCGCCCGTCGCAGCATTGCGCGAGGAACAAGGGATGTTCTCACCGGCCAATCAGCCTCATTTCAATCTGACCATCGATGGCGCGGACAGCGATTTCCAGGTGCTGTCGTTCACCGGGAAAGAGGCGCTCAACACCCCCTTCGAGTTTGAGCTGGAACTGGTCAGTGAGAAAGCCTCGATCAACCTCGAAAGCCTACTGCACAAACTCGCGTTCCTGCAGCTGTCGCCCAGCGGCACGGGAATTCACGGGCTGATCTACAGCATTGCCCAGGGCGAGGCCGGCAAGCGCCTGACCCGCTATAAAATCTCCCTGCGCCCGCAGCTGTCGTACCTCGCGCATCGGGTCAACCAGCGCATCTTCCAGCAGATGACCGTGCAACAGATCATCAGCAAGGTCCTGGAAGAACACGGCATTCTCGCCAGTGACTATCACTTCCAACTGAGCGCGATTTATCCGGAGCGCATCTACTGCGTGCAGTACGACGAAAGCGATCTGCATTTCGTCCAGCGCCTGTGCGAGGAGGAGGGCATTCACTACCACTTCCAGCACACCGCCAGCGGCCACAAACTGATGTTCGGCGATGATCAGACGGTGTTCCCGAAACTGGCGCCGGTGGCCTATCAGCAGGATTCCGGACTGGTCGCCGATCAACCAGTGGTCAAGCGTTTCGGCCTGCGTCTGGCGACCCGCACCAGCCGCACCACACGACGTGATTACGACTTCGTCAAACCGAAGATCGAGCTCGAAAGCGATGCCAAGAGCAGCGCTCAGCCGGATCTGGAGGATTACGATTACCCGGGGCGTTTCGTAGATCGCGAGCGCGGCAAGCACCTGGCCAATCGCGCGCTGGAACGCCATCGCACTGACTACCGGCTGGCCGAGGGCAACAGCGATCAGCCGATTCTGGTCAGCGGGCATTTCCTCGCCCTCACCGAACACGCCAACCCGACCTGGAACGATCTGTGGCTGCTCACCGAGATCTTCCACGAAGGCAAGCAGCCGCAAGTGCTCGAAGAGTCGGTGACCAGCGACACCACCGACAACAAGGACGATTTCCACCAGGGCTACCGCAACCGCTTCAATGCGATCCCGTGGGACGTGCCGTACCGGCCGCCGCTCGATCACCCGAAACCGAAAGTCCTCGGCACTCAGAGCGCCGTGGTCTGCGGCCCTGAGGGCGAAGAAATTTACTGCGACCAGTACGGTCGGGTGAAGGTGCAGTTCTTCTGGGATCGCGAAGGCGAGCACGACGACAAGACCAGTTGCTGGATGCGTGTGGCCTCGAACTGGGCCGCGGAAACCTTTGGCGCGATCAACATTCCGCGGGTCGGCATGGAGGTGTTGATCACCTTCCTCGAAGGCGATCCCGATCAGCCGCTGATCACCGGTTGCCTGTACCACGGCGCGAATCTGCCGCCGTACAAACTGCCGGACTTCAAGACCCTGGCCACGGTCAAGAGCAAGGAATACAAGGGCAGCCGCGCCAACGAACTGCGCATCGACGACACCACCAGTGAGATCAGTATTGCGCTGCGCAGTGATCACGGCGCCAGTGCGATCAACCTCGGCTACCTGACACACCCGCGCCCGAGCGGCGGGCAGCCGCGTGGCGAAGGTTTCGAGTTGCGCACCGACCGCCATGGCGCGGTGCGTGCTGGCGCCGGTCTGTTGATCACCACCGAGCCGCGCCCGAACGAATCGAAGCACCACAAAGACCTGCCGGAAACCGCCGAGCGCCTCGCCACCGCGAGCGATCAGCAGGACGGTTTCGCCACCCAGGCCAAAGAGCTTCAAGCGCAGGAGGCGGGCGATCAGGACGACGTGGCCAAGGCCTTGCACGCGCAGCATCAAGGCGTGCTCGGCAGTGGCCCGGCGAACATGACTGCCAATGAATTCCCTGAATTCACCGAGCCGCATCTGGTGCTCGCCAGCCCCGCGGGTATCGCCCTGACCACGCCGCGCTCCAGCCATATCGCCACCGGTGAACACCTGGCGCTGAGCAGCACCGGGCACACCAGTTTTTCCATTGGCAAACGCCTGCTGGCCAGTGCCAGCCGTGGCATGCGTCTGTTCGTGCAAAGCATGGGCTGGCGTCTGGTCGCGGCCTCCGGCGACATCGACGTCAAGGCTCTCAAGGACAGCATCAACCTGCTGGCCAAACTCAACATCACTGCCAATGCTGACCGCATCACCATCACCGCCAAGACCGAACTGGTGATCCAGGGCGGCGGCAGCGCGACCACCTACAACGCCGGCGGCATCACCCACGCCACTACGGGCCCGTACACCGCGCACGCGGCGAACTTCGCCTACACCGGGGCGAAAAGTCTCGCCGGGGTATTCCCGGAACCGCCGAAACCGGGCAAAGGCAATCTGGAGCTGTTCAACCAGTACGCCGGGCGCCAGGGCATCAAGGAAGGCGACTACGAAGTTATCGACGCCCTCGGCAAAAGCATCAAGGGCAAGCTCGACGCCAAGGGTTTCGCCAGCGTTTCTGGCGCTGCACCAGGCCCCGCGCGTGTGTTGTTCGGCAAGGATCCGGCGGACACCTGGAGTGAGGGCAGCTACATCGGCAAAGCGGAGTGGCCGCTGAAACCGCCAGCCGCAGAAGACGTGCCGAGCCAGGTGCAGGCGATGGTAGCGCAGGTTCTGCCGAACAAGAACTGGGACATGCTGGAGAAGGGCAAGGAACTGGCGCAGAGCGGCATGGGCGCCATGCAGACCGCACAGGGCGCGATGCAGACGGCGCAGCAGGTGAAAGGGGCTGTGCAGGGTGGGGCGGCCGGGTTGCCGAAACTTGCCAGTGCGGCGCTGCCGAGTGCATCGAGCATCCTCGGCGCAGCGAGCAAGGCAGGGAAACTGCCAAGCCTCCCGGCCCCGTCCTTGCCCAAACCATCGCTCAAGACGCCTGGCCTGCTGAATGGGGAGGTGCTCTCATGACTGAGACAGCCGTTGCCAAGAAGCGCGAGCCGCAGGTCGCTATCGTTCCGCTCAACACGCTGGACGTGCAGGACGTAGGTCGTGGTGCCGCCCGGTTTGATGCCTGGCTGCGATCCATCAGCGGTGGTGTCGTCACGCTCGATCGAATCAAAGGAGTTGCCGGGTCGCTGCCGGTTGTCGGCAACATCATGGCGCTGGTCGATGCGCTTGGCGATATCGTCACGCTTACCAGAAGCAAGCAGCGGGAGTTGCTTGATTGGGTCAGCCTGGGGATCAACCTGATCGGTGTTTTACCTGCGCCTCCGACCATGGCGGCTGCTCGTATGAGTTTGCGTCCGACCTTGTTTCTGGTACGTCAGGAATTGCGTAACAGCGTCAAGATGCTGTTGGGCGATTCAATGATCGAAGTGCTGGTCGGGCATTTGAACGCAACCATCGTCGGCACGATCGATGACTTCGTGAAACAGGCTCAAGGCAAACTCTCGGGCATTCTCGCCGATGCAGGAAAACTCGGCGAAAGCGCAGTCACCGAAATTGCCAAGGGTCTTGAGGCCGTTGTAAATGGCAAGCTTGATTCAAAAGGCGATGCGCGCGCGGCTGGACAAAAGATCACGGCGGCGGGCAATCAACTGCTCAGCGATCCCAAAGCGGCAATCAGTAATATCTTCGGGGCTGCATTCAGTGCCTACAAAGCCGTAGGTAAAGGGGTTGCCAACAGCGCGGCGAAGAATCTTTTGCCGGATCAGGCCAAAAAACTGGTGATGACGCACACCGGTTCATTGAGAGCGATGGGGCCTGAGATCAAAACCCAATTGAGCAAGTTGGGTGACCCGGGAACGCGTCACACGATTGGTTGGTTGTTGCAAATGCTCAGCGGTGCTGTGTTGACGTGGCGCAAGCGTCGTGGGCATGGACAGAGTGCCAGCGTTAAACCCAACGCCACCAGTAAGGCTCAGAACAAGGCAGGTGAAGGGCGACTCGAGGCCAGCAGCCATCAGGCTCCTGCTAACGCCAACGCTAATGGCAAAAAAAATGGTGCTTGTGCGGGTACTTGCAACAGCATCAGCTTTGCGTTGGGATCCGAGTCACTGAGCCATACCGATTTCAGCCTGCCGGGTCCATTTCCTGTCGAGTGGGTGCGCACCTACAGCTCCCGGTTCGATGCTTTTGACAATGGCGAATTAGGGGCACGGTGGGTAACAGAGTTTACGACCCGATTCGACTGCAAGGACGATGGACTGGTTTTTTTTGGAGCCGATGGTCGTAGCATCGATTTCCCCCTGCCCAAGCCAGGCCTCTTTCACTATGACCCCGTTGAAAATCTCACGCTGGTTCGTTCCGCTGAGGATCAGCTGCTCGTTTGCTTCGGTTTCGAGCGCAAGGAAACCTATGTCCGTCGTGGTCGTTCCTTTTGGCTGACGGATGTCAAAATGCGCAGTGGTGCCGGGCTGATGCTGCATTACGAGCATCGTCATGGGGACGCCCTCGTATTATCCGACCTGATCACCTATCAAGGTGACGTCACGAAAGTCCACTTGCACGTCGGAACGCTGCTTGATGATCAAGGACGCTTGACCGGTCTCTGGGAGATTCGTGACGGCGCGCCTGTACGGCAATTGTGCCATTACCAATACGACCTCCATGGCGACTTGATCCAGGCGCAGGATGAAAACGGTGCGGCCTGGAGTTATCAGTATCAGCATCACCTCCTGACTCGGTATACCGATCGCACCGGCCGCGGTTTAAATCTGCAGTGGGATGGCCACACATCGCACGCCAGGGCTGTGCGCGAGTGGGCGGATGACGGCAGTTTCGATACTCGCCTTGAATGGGACGAAAACATCCGTCTGACTTACGTCACTGATGCCCATGGCAACGAGACTTGGCATTACTACGACATCAAGGGCTACACCTACCGGATTCGCTATGCCGATGAACGTTCAGAGTGGTTCTTTCGCAATGATGCGAAGAACGTGATTCGTCACGTTCATACAGATGGCACCACTGATCGCTACAGCTATGACGAGCGCGGTAATTTGCTCGAGCACATCAGCCCCGACGGCAGTGTCGCTCACTACGCCTACGATGATCTCAACCAACTGATCAAGGTAAGTGATGCAGAAGGCGGTCAGTGGCAACGAGCTTACGATGATGCCGGCAATCTGGTGGAGTCAGTCGATCCGCTTGGCAACAAGACTGAGTACGCCTATGACAAAGCAGGTCAGTTGATCGCTATCAAGGATGCAATTGGCAACGAGAAAACGCTTGAGTACAACGTTGCCGGTCAGCTTCTCAAATATACCGATTGCTCCGGCAAGACCAGCGAATGGGAATACAACGATCGCGGTCAGATGATCTGCTTTACCGATGCAGCGGGGCAAAGCACCGAATATCAGTACAAGGCCGGGCATGTCGCCTTGATAACGCATCCGGATAAAACCGAGGAGCGATTCGAGCGTGATGCCGAAGGGCGTCTGCTCGCTCATGTTGACGGTCTGGATCGCTGTACGACGTGGAGCTATAACGCGGCCGGTCTGGTTGCCGAGCGAGTAGACGCCTGCGAGCAAACGCTTCGTTACCGTTGGGACCTGCTAGGCCGTTTGATAGCACTCGAAAACGAAAACGAGCAGCGCACCCGGTTTCACTATGATCCTGTCGGAAGATTGCTTGAGGAAAAAGGCTTCGACGGTCTTGCCACACGCTATCAATACGACGCTGAGAGCGGGCGGTTGGCGAGCGCCATCAGCGGTGAGCGCATCATTTCGATGGCGTTTGACCCAATGGGGCGGCTTGTTGAACGCCATGCGAGCCTGGGCAATGCGACTCAAAGCGAATCCTTTGCGTATGACGGTAATGGCAACATGGTTTTGGCCACGAACGACCAGAGCCGGTTGCTGTGGTTTTATGATTCGGCCGGTAATCTGATCAGAGAGCACCAGCATTATCAGGATCTGGATGCACCGCTCGTTGCCATCTGGAGGCATGAGTACGATGCCCTCAATCAGTGTGTCGCCACGACTCGTCCGGATGGTCATCGGGTGAGTTGGTTGACGTACGGCAGCGGGCATTTGCTCGCGTTAAAACTGGATGATCACGAACTGGTCGGCTATGAGCGAGATGATTTACATCGCGAAGTCGCTCGTTATCAAGGGAATCGCCTGCGCCAGACGCAAAAGTGGGATCCGGCAGGGCGGCTACAGGAGCAACTGCTCGGTCGAAGCGACGACAATTCGACGTTGCTCAAACGCCTGTACCAATATGATGCGGTCGGCCAGTTGACCGAGCTGAACGATACTCGTCGCGGACCGCTTACCTACCGTTATGATCCGGTCGGGCGACTGATCAGCGCAGCAAGTCGCCTCGGCGTTGAAAACTTCGCGTTCGATCCTGCCAGCAACCTGCTGGACGAGAAGGTGACAGAAGTGCGCCGGCCTCTTGATCAGGCCCCGACACGTAGTCGGTTGGTAGACAATCTTTTACGTGAGTACGTCGGTACCCATTACGAGTACGACGATCATGGCAATCAGACGTTGCGTTGGCACAATGGTCAACGCAGTCGATTGCAATGGGACCTGTTCGATAGGTTGGTGCATTTTGAGGATGATCGTCTTTCGGTCAGATACGCCTACGATGCCTTGGGTCGCCGGTTGTATAAGCACTCGACAGCCCATTATGTGAACCGTCCTGAAGCAGGTTCGCACTGGAATAAAAATGAGCAGGGGCGCATTCAGCGCTTGCTTGGCTGTGGCTTGACCTTGTACGGGTGGGACGGGGACAACCTTTCCTGGGAAAGCAGTCCAGCCCCTATTGATGGGGGGACAGGTCGCACCGTCCATTACGTTTATGAGCCCGGCACATTCGTACCGGTGGCTCAAGCCCTCACACACACCTCGATTGATCTGTTGAGTCAGCCTGAATATGTCGGCGGCGACAATCTTGAAGATGATCCGCTGTGGAGTCACGCTCCTGAAGCACAACCGTTCGATGCCCTGGCCTGGTATCAGTGTGACCATTTAGGCACACCATTGGAACTTACCGATCAAGACGGTGAGATCGCCTGGAGCGCTCAATACAAAGCGTGGGGGCAGGTGAAAGAACAGACATCAGCCTCGGCAGTGCGGCGCGGGCTGACTAATCCCATTCGTTTCCAGGGTCAGTACCACGATCACGAAACAGGCTTGCACTACAACCGCTACAGGTACTACGACCCCCATGTAGGTCGCTTCATCTCGAAAGACCCGATAGGTCTGATGGGCGGTATCAACCTTCATCAATACGCGCCTAACCCGACGCAGTGGGTGGATCCTTTAGGTCTGGTCAGAAAACCGCCATCCAAGCGCGCGCTGAAGGACGGTGCTGGAGCCTCCGCTAAAGACATCGCTGCGAGCAAGGTCGGCGGCGGTAGTCGGAAAGGACAAGCGGCATGTCGCAAAAAACTTATTGCCAAAAGCAAACCGGTGGGTGTGTACAAGTGCTGGCGGTGCGGGCATACCTCTAGCAATCCTGATGACATGCACTTGGGGCATAAAAATGTGGCGACCTCGAATGGCGGCAACCTGGCCGATGTCAACGTAGATCTTGAGGGCGCATCGTGTAACCTGAGTGCTGGAAACAGCGGTTACGTGAAAGAAGGGATGTCGTGTGTCGAACGTGGAAGTTGTGGAGCGCCATATGGACGATAAAGAATTGCCTGTTCTGATTGAGGTGTTTGTATCAGATGACGATGGCCCTGTATTCGAGGAGCTCCCTGCAATCGCGATGGGGCAGGATACTTATCAGCTGCTGTCCTCACCTGGTCTTGCGTTGAATTTGGCTCGAGGTGATGTCATCTCGATAAAAAACAAAAACACCCACGCTGAAGTCCTGAAGCGCGGAGGGAATTTTTGTATTCATATCTACGCCGACTACATCCCCGAGGACGTCATTGCACAACTGGAAACTGATGTCGGCAATGAACTGGGTGGAACGCTGGATGGTGTTTTCGAAGGCAACCTGTCACTGGCTGTGCCGTCAAGCAATGGCATGGACAGCATCAATGCGTTTTTTGATCGGTTCCGCGAGAAAACCGGACTCGAATGGTATTACGCCAATATCTATAAAAACATTGATGATGAAGATGATGAAACGCTGCTCAATTGGTGGCTGCAGAGCTGACTGACAGGCCAGCGGACGGCAGGGTCGCGAGACCAGGATCAAGTCAAAGGAGTGACAACATGAAAGACGCCATTCGCTTGGGCGACTCCACCACTCACGGTGGCAAGGTGCTCGAAGCCTTCTCCCAGACCGATCTCAACGGCAAGCCTGTTGCCGGAGTCGGTCACAAGGTCAGCTGTCCACTGTGCAAAGGGGTTTTCCCGATTGCAGAGGGCAGCAGCACCTACACCGTTGATGGCACGCCCATCGCTCTGGACGGTATGAAAACCGCTTGCGGTGCTGCGCTGATTGCAAGCGGCCCGAAAGGGGCTGTGATCAGTTGAATCTACATGTACCGCATCGGCATATGCCGGGCATCACCTGACGTTTGTTGCATGAGTGTTGGCAGGCCCAGGCCATCAATCATTTCTTTAAAGTCTTGAACTATCTTACGGATGAGATGCAGTCATGACGACTGAAACGCCTGTCGCGAAAGTACGTGAACCTCAAGTGGCGATCGTTCCGCTCAACACCATTGACATCAAGGATGTCGGACGCGGTGCAGCCAGATTCGATGCCTGGCTGCAATCGATCAGTGGTGGAGTAGTCACTCTTGAGCGCGTCAAGAACGTTGCCGGAGCGTTGCCGGTGGTGGGCAACATCATGGCCTTGGTGGATGCGCTCGGAGACATTGTTGTCCTTGCCAAAAGCAAGCAACGCCAGATTCTGGACTGGGTCAGCCTGGGTATCAATCTGATCGGTGTTTTACCGGCGCCACCCACAATGGCCTCGGCGCGTATGACCTTGCGTCCGACCTTGTCGCTGGTGCGTCAAGAACTTCGTAACAGCGCCAAGATGCTGCTGGGCGATTCGCTGATCGAAGTCCTGATCGGACATTTGAATGCCACCATTGTCGGTACGATCGATGACTTTGTAGAGCAGGCCAAGCCGAAGCTGGCTGAAATACTCGACAACGGCGGCAAGCTTGGCCAGAACGCGGTCAACGAAATCGCCAAGGGACTGGAAACGGTCGTCAACGGCAAGCTTGATGCAAAAGGCGACATGAAGTCGGCGAGTGCCAAGATGAGTGCGGCCGGAGGTCAGTTGTTGCATGACCCCAAGGCAGCCATCAGTAATATTTTCGGCGCAGCCTTCAGCGCCTACAAGGCTGCCGGTAAAGGTGTTGCCAACAGCGCGGCAAAGAACCTGTTGCCGGACAGTGCCAAGGCTTTGGTGCTGAGCAATACCGGCATGCTTCGTACTATGGGTGTGGAGTTGCGCACTCAAATGAACAAGCTGGGTGATCCCGCTGTTCAGCATTCAATCGGTTGGCTGCTGCAGATGCTGGCAGGTTCTGTCATGACCTGGCGCAAGCGTCGAGCACATGGTCAAGGGGCCAGCGTCAAGCCGGATACTACTTCAAAGACTCAGCACAGGGCTGGAGAGGGGCGGCTTGAAGCCAGCAGCCAACAAGCGCCAGCGACGCATAACTGCAAAACATGTAAAAACGGCGTCATGCCGGGCACGGTGCATAGCATCAGTTTTGCCCTGGGCTCTGAATCGCTGAGCCATACGGATTTCAACCTGCCTGGTGCATTCCCTCTCGAGTGGACACGCACCTACTGTTCGCGTCTGGATGCGTATGACGCCAGCGAGATGGGCGCCCGCTGGATTACGTCGTTGACTACCCGTTTTGACTGTGTTGGCGGGAGTCTGGTGTTCCATGACGCTGATGGTCGCAGCCACGACTATGTGCTGCCCGAGACAGGGCAGACTCACTACGATGCCATTGAAAACATGACGCTGGTACGGGTGACCGATGACCAGCTTCTGTTGTGCAGAGGGTTTGAACGCAAGGAAACCTATCTGCGTCGTGGACAACGTTTCGTGCTGGTCGGCGTGGTTTTGCGCAACGGTGCGGGAATCATGCTGCACTACGAGCATCGCCACGAAGGAATGCCGGTGCTGTCCGACCTGATTACCTATCAGGGTGATATGGCCGACGTCAGATATCACCTCGGCACCCTGCTTGATGAGCACGGTCGCGTGAAGGGGCTTTGGCTGATCAGCGACGGTGTTCCTCAGCGTCAACTGTGTGCCTATCACTACGACAGTGTCGGTGATTTGATTCAGGCTCAGGACGAGAACGGGGCGGCGTGGAGCTATGAGTACCAGCATCATCTGATCCGTCGTTACACCGATCGGACCGGACGGGGCATGAATCTGGAATGGCAGGGCACAGGCGCTGATGCGCGGGCCGTTCGCGAGTGGGCGGACGACGGCAGTTTCGACACGCGCCTTGAGTGGGACGAGAATATTCGCCTGACCTATGTCACCGATGCGTACGGTAACGAAACCTGGCACTACTACGACATTCTTGGTTATACGTACCGCATTCGCCATCCGGATGAACGTTCCGAATGGTTGTTCCGTGACGAAGCGAAAAACCTGATTCGACACGTACATGCTGACGGCACAACTGATCGCTTCATCTACGACGCGCGTGGCAACGTCGTCGAACATTTGCGTGCCGACAACAGCGTGCTGCATTTTGCCTACGACGATCTGGATCAACTGATCAAGACCAGCGATGCAGAAGGGGGGCAGTGGCAGCGTGCTTATGACGATCATGGCAACCTTGTGGAAGCAGTCGACCCCCTTGGTAATGTAACGGAGTTTGCCTACAGCGTGGCAGGGTTGCCGACAGCGATCAAAGACGCCGACGGCAATGAGAAGAAGCTCGACTACAACGATGCCGGTGAACTGATCGAGTATGTCGACTGCTCAGGAAAGACCAGGGCCTGGGAGTACAACGAACTCGGACAGATGATCTGTTTTACCGACGCGGCCGGCCAGAGTACCGAGTACGGGTATCGACTGGGCCAGCTGGCCTGGATCAGGCACCCGGACAAGTCCGAGGAATATTTTGAAAGAGACGCTGAAGCCCGGTTGCTCGCGCACACGGATCGTCTTGGCCGCTGTACTACCTGGAAGTATACGGCTGCGGGTCTTGTAGCCGAGCGCCTCGATGCTGATGAGCATACATTGGTCTATCGCTGGGATCGTCTCGGGCGCTTGCAGGCGCTGGACAACGAAAACGAGAGCCGGGCGCATTTCCTCTACGACCCGATGGGTCGCCTGCTGGAAGAAAAGAGCTTTGATGGTCGTATCACCCGCTATCGGTATGATTCTGATACGGGCCATTTGAGTCATATCGTCAACGGCGAGCGTGTGATTTGCGTGAGCTTTGATGCCATGGGACGCCTGATTGAGCGGCGCGCCAGTCAAGGTGAGAAATCGCAAAGCGAGCGCTTCATTTATGACGGCAACGGTAACCTGATTGAAGCCGCCAACTCAGACAGTCGTTTACAGTGGTTTCACGACCTGGCCGGCAATGTGCTGCGCGAGCATCAGCATTACCTTGGGCTGGACCAGCCCCCGGTAGTTGGCGTGTGGCAGCACGAGTACGATGTGCTCAACAATCGGGTCGCGACAGTTCGTCCGGACGGGCACCGTGTCAGCTGGCTCACCTATGGCAGCGGTCATTTGTTGGGGCTACGCCTGGACGAGCACGAGCTGATTGGCCTGGAGCGCGACGACCTTCATCGTGAGATTGTCCGGCATCAGGGCAACCACCTGCAGCAGACGCAAAAGTGGGATTCTGCCGGTCGTTTGCAGGAGCAGGTGCTGGGACGCAGTGAGGACGGTGCGACGCTTGTCAAACGGACATATCAATACGATGCCGCTGGTCAACTGACTGCGATCAACGATACCCGAAGAGGCGCGATTTCATACCGTTACGATCCTCTCGGTCGACTGTTGGAAGCAGCGACACGACAGGTGGTTGAAACATTCACCTTTGACCCGGCCAGTAATCTGCTTGATGAAAAGGCGAGTGAAATTCGACGACCACTGGACCGGTCTCCGCGCCAGGAGAGGCAGGTAGACAACCTGCTACACGAGTACGAAGGTAATCAGTTCACATACGATGAGCGCGGCAACCTGGTCGAGCGTCTGCAAAACAATCAGCGGAGCTTCCTGCAATGGGATCTGTTTGACCGTTTGGTGCGATTTGAAGATCAACGCTTGTCGGTTGAATTCGCCTATGACGCTCTTGGACGTCGTCTTCACAAAAACTCTGTCGCCCATTCCAAGGGGCGTCCCGAGGCGGGGTCGCACTGGAACCGGAACGAGCATGCACGCATACAGCGAGAGTACGGCTGTGGCTTCACGCTCTACGGCTGGGACGGTAACCGACTTGCCTGGGAAAGCAGTGCCGCGCAACTGGATGGCGGTGCCGGACGCACGGTGCACTACATTTTCGAGCCCGGTAGTTTCGTTCCTGTAGCACAGGCCATACGACATGCCCCGATTACACTGACGAATCAGCCTGAGTATCAGGGAGAGTACAGCCTGGATGACGATCCGTTGTGGAATCGCAAGGTCACGGTTCAGCCAATTGACGTTTTGCTCTGGTATCAGTGCGATCACCTGGGTACGCCTCAGGAACTGACCGACTCTGAGGGGCAGTTGGTCTGGACGGCTCAGTACAAGGCATGGGGGGCGATATCGGAGCAGCAATCGCAATCGGCCCGACAAAGTGATGTGAGAAATCCTATAAGATTTCCGGGGCAGTACCATGATCATGAGACCGGGCTGCATTACAACCGGCATCGCTACTATGACCCGGCGGTGGGGCGATTCGTCAGCCAGGATCCGATCGGTTATGCGGGCGGTCTGAATTTCTACACCTATGGTCCGAACCCTACAGGGTGGGTGGATCCGATGGGCCTGACGGGGGTCGATGTCTATCGGGCCATGAAAACCGACGAAAAAGGAAAGCCCATTGCTGACTCGACCGCGCGTGGCCTAGGGGTACGTCCTGTCGATATTCCAGTTGATAAAGATGGGAACGTTCATCCCAATACCGGTGGGATGTCCGTAGCGCCGGATACTCCGCAAAACCTGCCGGATCATCGGCGCCCCTCCACGTTACCCGGCGGAACCGGCAAAGACAGCGCCTGCAAATTGAATACCGCTTCACTTCCGGAAAGTCTTCGTTACGTGCAAGACAAAAAAACTCACGGAACCATTCAGCCTAGTAAGGCCATGCCACTTTCTGATTACCAGAAGGCACTAGGGTCGACGGCTGAGCATTGGGAGAAACAATGATGAAAACGCTTGATAAACCGTTGGACGATGAACTGTCCGGCGCATTGAGGAGGGGGGATGATCTTCTTTCGATACGGGAAATCCTGCTGAAGTATCGAGATAAGGGTTTTTCGGCGATATCGGTTAATGAACTGTTGGGGTCAATGCGCGGTGATGCCGATGAAGAGTTGGAGGATCGGATTCTGGAGGTGATGGATATCGTTACCGGGTTTTGTGCGCCAGCTCTGGAAGTCTGGTAAGCGGCGGGTTTGGAATTGAGAAGTTTCACTGGAAATCTGGGAAATGAGCATGAAAAACACTGCTGTGATCCTTGCACTGACCGCCACTTTCGGCCTCTGCGCCCTGGCCCGCGCAGAAGCGCCAGATCCCGCTACCCTGAAAAGCATGTATGACAGCGGTCGCAACATGTCGGGCCTGATCAAGCATTGCGTCGACAAGGGCTACCTGAAAGCGGACAGCACGGAAAACGCCAACAAGATGGTGGCGTTCGTTGCGAATATGCCGGGCGAGTTCGACAAGGCCGATGGCGACAAGAACGAAGGTCTCGGTCGCAAGGGCGAAGTGTTGGCCGACGGTCAATACAAGAGCCTGGAAGGCAACCTGCCGCCGGATCTGAGCCTCAAGCAATGGTGCGAGCAAGCGGATCAAGGGATGCGTGAGGGGCTCAAGCAAATCGGCTTGTAAACCACATCGAAGAGAACACTTGCCATGAAATCCGAAATACCACCCACCGACGCCTCGGCACTCATCGACGCTCGAATCGCCGAACTGGACGATTGGCGCGGCGCCATCCTCGGCGAGATTCGCAAGGTCATGCACCAGGCCGATCCCGAGGTGGTGGAGGAGTGGAAGTGGCGCGGCGTTCCGGTGTGGTCGCGGAGCGGGATCATTTGCACCGGGGAGACTTACAAGGCGGCGGTGAAGATGACCTTCGCCAAGGGCGCGGCGCTGGCTGATCCTGCGGGGTTGTTCAACGCCAGCCTTGAGGGCAACACCCGCCGGGCGATTGATTTTCATGAGGGCGACACGGTCGATGAGCAGGCCTTGAAAGCGCTGATTCGCGAGGCGATTGCGCTGAATCTATCGAAGTGAATCGTGGCGTTTGCCTTGGCTCAGAAATAACTGGCTGTTTTAAAACAAATTTTTTTGCACTCAGGGCTTCCCAGATCAAAAAAAGGTTGGTAAATTGCGGCCCATTCTCGCAGAGCTTGTTACAGAGCTTGAGATACAGGGGCGTCGCCAAGCGGTAAGGCAGCAGGTTTTGATCCTGCCATGCGTTGGTTCGAATCCAGCCGCCCCTGCCATATTCAGAAAAAACGCCAGTCCGAAAGGGCTGGCGTTTTTTTATGCGCGCGATTTGTGGCTGGGGCTGACAGTTGCCTGAGCCGCAGCGCGGGACTGATGTAAACTGCCCGCGCGAAAGTCCCGGCGGGTTGTTGGCCGGCGACCCTCAATCTCTCCAGACAAGAGACTTTCATGGCTAATCAAGACCTCAGCTTCACCCCTGATCCGGATGCGGATTCGATTTCCTCCGACGTTGTCGGTTTCAACGGCATTCTGGTTTCGACCCAGATCCCGACCCGCGCCGACGGCAGCCTGGAGCTGGGCGACATCACCCTGCAAAGCGAATGCACCCTGCAGGCGTTGAAAGTGGCGCTGGAACGGGCGGGCAGTTCGATGGATCGCGTCATGCACCTGACCATCTACCTCACCGACATGGCTGATCGTGCGGCGTTCAACGAAGTCTACCAGCGCTTCTTCGCCAAGCCGTGGCCGGTGCGCGCCGCTGTGGGCGTGGCGTCGCTGGCGGTGGAAGGCATGCGCGTGGAAGTCACCGCGATGGCCGCCAAGGCCTGACCGCCCCCTGTAGGAGTGAGCCTGCTCGCGATAGCGGTAAATCAGCCACCATCAACGTTGACTGTGCCACCATCATCGCGAGCAGGCTCACTCCTACAGGAGACTCTCGTGTCGGATTGGAGCGAGGTCATCTGCCACTTGGCAGCACAGGCGTGCCGCTCGGGCGTTTCGCGGCTACAATGCGCGCCTTAACCGTGACAGCCTGACTAAAAAAACTATGTCCTTGCCCAAGCATCATCTGGAATTGCTCAGCCCCGCCCGTGACGTGGCGATTGCCCGCGAGGCGATCCTGCACGGCGCCGACGCCGTGTACATCGGTGGCCCGAGCTTCGGCGCGCGCCACAACGCCTGCAACGAGGTGAGCGAAATCGCCGAGCTGGTGGAATTTGCCCGCCGTTATCACGCGCGCATTTTCACCACCATCAACACCATCCTGCACGACAACGAACTGGAGCCGGCGCGCAAGCTGATCCACCAGTTGTACGACGCCGGCGTCGACGCGCTGATCGTCCAGGACCTGGGCGTGATGGAACTGGACATTCCGCCGATCGAACTGCATGCCAGTACCCAGACTGACATCCGCACGCTGGAGCGGGCGAAGTTCCTCGATCAGGCCGGTTTCTCGCAACTGGTACTGGCCCGTGAGCTGAACCTGAAAGAAATCCGCGCCATCGCCGACGAAACCGATGCCGCCATCGAGTTCTTCATTCACGGCGCACTGTGCGTGGCGTTCTCCGGGCAGTGCAACATCTCCCACGCGCAGACCGGGCGCAGCGCCAACCGTGGCGACTGCTCGCAGGCCTGCCGTTTGCCGTACACCCTCAAAGACGAAAAGGGTGGGGTGATCGCCTACGAAAAACACCTGCTGTCGATGAAGGACAACAACCAGAGCGCCAACATTCGCGCGCTGGTCGAAGCCGGTGTGCGTTCGTTCAAGATCGAAGGTCGCTACAAGGACATGGGCTATGTGAAGAACATCACCGCCTATTACCGCCAGCGCCTTGACGACGTGCTCGAAGACCGCCCGGACCTGGCCCGCGCTTCCAGCGGCCGCACCGCGCACTTCTTCCTGCCGGACCCGGAAAAGACCTTCCACCGTGGCAGCACCGACTACTTTGTCACCGATCGCAAGATCGACATCGGCGCGTTCGACTCGCCGACCTTCACCGGCCTGCCAGTGGGCACCGTCGAGAAAGTCGGCAAGCGTGACATGCAGGTGGTGACGCAGGAACCGCTGTCCAACGGCGATGGCCTCAACGTGCTGGTCAAGCGTGAAGTCGTCGGTTTCCGCGCCAACATCGCCGAGCCAAAGGGCGAGTTCGAAGAAGACGGCGAGAAGCGCTATCGCTATCGCGTCGAGCCGAACGAAATGCCCGAAGGCCTGTACAAGCTGCGGCCGAATCATCCGCTGAACCGCAACCTCGACCACAACTGGCAACAGGCGCTGCAGAAGACCTCTGCCGAGCGTCGTATCGCATTGAGCTGGGTCGCACGTCTGCGTGAAGAACAGCTGGAAGTGACCGCGACCAGTGAAGAGGGGATCAGCGCCAGTGTGACCCTCAACGGTCCGTTCGGTGTGGCCAACAAGCCGGAGCAGGCGCTGGAGCAATTGCAGGATCTGCTCGGCCAGCTCGGTACCACCCAGTACCACGCCACCGACATCAAGCTCGATGCGCCGCAGGCGTTCTTCATCCCGAACTCGCAGCTCAAGGCCTTGCGCCGTGAAGTGATCGAAGCGCTGACCGCTGCTCGCGTCGCCGCACACCCGCGTGGCAGCCGCAAGGCCGAAACCACGCCGCCGCCGGTGTACCCGGAGTCGCACCTGTCGTTCCTGGCCAACGTCTATAACCAGAAGGCACGCGACTTCTACCACCGTCATGGCGTGAAGCTGATTGATGCGGCCTACGAGGCGCACGAAGAGGCTGGTGAAGTGCCGGTGATGATCACCAAGCACTGCCTGCGTTTCTCGTTCAACCTGTGCCCGAAACAGGCCAAGGGCGTGACCGGTGTGCGCACCAAGGTCGCGCCGATGCAGCTGATTCACGGCGACGAAGTGCTGACCCTGAAGTTCGACTGCAAGCCGTGCGAGATGCACATCATCGGCAAGATGAAAGGCCACATCCTCAACATGCCGCAACCGGGCAGCGTGGTCGGCCACATCAGCCCCGAAGACCTGCTGAAAACCATCCCGCGCGCGCCACACTGAGTGACGGGCGGGCGTGGCGCTACGGTGTCACGCCTGCTCGGGCTCTCGCTCCGCCAGCTCTTCGAGCAGGTCGGCTGACGGCACAAAGAACAGCCCCCCGGTGACTGCCGTGCTGAAGTCCAGCAAACGGTCGTAGTTGCCGACGGGTTTGCCGACAAACATGTTCTCCAGCATCTGCTCGATCGGTTCCGGCGAGCGCGCGTAACCGATGAAATAGGTGCCGAACTCGCCAACCCCCGGGCGGCCGAACGGCATGTTGTCGCGCAGGATCTTCTGCTCCTGACCGTCCTTGGTGATGGTGGTCAGGGCGCTGTGGGAATTGCTCGGCTTGACCTCTTCACCGAGTTCGATGTCGGCCAGCTTGGTGCGGCCGATCACCTTCTCCTGAGCCTCGACGCTCAACGCATTCCACGCCTCCATCTTGTGCAGGTACTTCTGCACCAGCACATAACTGCCGGATTCGAATGCCGGGTCTTCGTTGCCGATCAGGGTGAAGTGGTCTGCCTTGCGGCCCACCGGGTTCTCGGTGCCATCGACGAAACCGATGATGCTGCGCATGTCGAAGTAGCGGAACCCCTGCACCTCATCCACCACGGTGATCGCGCCATTGAGCGCGCTGCACAACTGGGTTGCCAGTTCGAAACACAGATCCATCTGGTCGGCACGGATGTGCAGCAGGATGTCGCCCGGCGTCGCAACGGCGCGACGGCCCTCGACGCCGAACTCGCGGAACGGATGCAGCGAGGCCGGGCGTGGACTGCCGAACAGGGCGTCCCAGGCGCTGGCGCTGAAACCGCAGACACATGACAAGTTGCCGTTGGGCACACGTTTGCCGACCGAACGGGTGAGGGCGGCGATGTCGCCGCACCAGCCGCGCACCTGACTGGCGGCGTCGCTGCCGGGCAGCAGCGTGGCGACGATGAAGATCGCGCTGCTGGTGATCGGGTTGCAGATCGCTTGCGGCTCGGGGGTATCCATTGATGAGGTCATAGTCGGTTCCATATGCGCGGGGCCAAGTTCGGCGCTCAGTATGAAACCAAAAACGTTTCATCGGTATCTCAGAAGCGACCCAGTCGATAGGCATCCATCGTCGGCACGCCGGAATGGGTCGAGGGAGACGCCAACTGAGCAATCATCTCGGCAGTCACCGCCGCCTGCGTCAGCCCCAAATGCTGATGCCCGAACGCGAGCAGCACCTTGCCGTCGCAGACCTTGTCGATGACCGGCAGCGAGTCCGGCAGCGACGGACGAAAGCCCATCCACGGCGTCGCGTCTTCAGCGTTCAAATCATGGCGGAACAAACCTTTGCTCAAGCGATGCAACTGCCAGGCGCGCTCCATAAACGGCGGGCGCTCCAGACCGGCGAACTCCACCGTACCGGCCAGGCGCAGGCCGCCGGTCATTGGTGTCATGATGAACTTGCGCTCCAGCGACGTGACGGCGAACGGCAGTCGCTCGTGCTCGTGGGGCAACATCAGGTGATAGCCGCGCTCGGTGTCCAGCGGCACGCGTTTACCGGTCAGCGCAGTGGTGAGCTTCGCCGAATGCGCGCCACAGGCGATCAGCACCTGCCGCGCGGTGAAACGCCCCTGATCGGTGATCAGCGACACGCCATGCGCCTGCAACTGGCCGCCCTGAACTTCCTGCTGGAAAAACTGCACGCCGGCCGTTTTGGCCGCGCTCGCCAATTCGCACACCACCTGATACGGGTCGAGAAAATGCCCGGTGCGCGGGTAGAACAATCCGCCCTGAATCTGTTCGCTGAGCTGCGGCGCGGTGTCCCGCACGGCGCTGGCCGACCAGAAGTCCACGGGCACCTGTTGCTGACGCATGCGAGTCTGCAAGGCGTCGATCGCTTGCCGCGACTCGGCGCGCTCGAACACCAGCAGCGAGCCGTCCTCCTTGAGCAGGTCGGGGCGAGCGATGCTCTGCAGCAGGCGCTTCCAGGCGTCGAGGCTGCTTTCGTTGAGCGCGCGCAAACCGGCCACGGTGCGCTGAAACGGAGCCGGGCGCAGGTTCAACAGTAATCGGCTGAACCACGGCAAAGCGCGCGGCAGGTACTTCCAGTCCAGGCGCAGCGGCCCCATCGGATCCATCAGCATTGCCGGCAGGCGCTTGAGGATCGACGCATCGGCAATCGGAAACACCTGCTCGGTGGCCAGATGCCCGGCGTTGCCGAACGAGGCGCCATGACCGGGCGGTTGCTTGTCGATGACCACCACCCGTTTACCCTGACGTGCCAGTTGCAGGGCGCAGGCGACACCGATGATGCCGGCGCCGATCACCGCGATATCTGCGTTGTCCGCTGTGAGGTTGTCGGGCATGTTCAGGCTTCCCTCTGGCCGTCGAGCAAGCGTCGTAGCTGCAGCGGATTTGCCTGTTTGAGCGGCGGCGGCAGCAGGCTGTCGGGGAAATCCTGATAACACACCGGACGCAGGAAACGCAGGATCGCCGCCGTGCCGACCGAGGTGCTGCGCGAATCCGACGTGGCCGGGAACGGCCCGCCATGCACCATCGCGTCACACACCTCGACCCCGGTCGGCCAGCCGTTCACCAGCAGACGTCCAGCCTTGCGTTCCAGTGTCGGCAACAAGGCCCGGGCGTGATCCAGATCGGCGTCATCCAGGTGCAGGGTGGCGGTCAACTGGCCTTCGAGGTGTTCGCAGATCTGACGGATTTCATCGTCGTTGGCGCACTGTACGATCAGCGACGCGGCGCCGAAGATTTCACCTTGCAGGCGTGCGTCGGCGAGGAAGTCCTGCGCCTGAGTGACGAACAATTGCGCCTGGCACTGGTTCGGCCCTTCAGTCGCGAGACCGCTCGCCACGTGTTGCGCCTGCGGATGTTCGGCCAACGCGGCGAATGCGCTCGAATAGGCGCGGAAGATCCCCGGCGTAAGCATGGTCTGCGCCGGACTGCGCTGGATCAGTTTGGCGGCAGCCGCGATGAAACCGTCCAGCGCTGCCCCTTGGCGCGCAATGACCAGCCCGGGATTGGTACAGAATTGCCCGGCACCCTGAGTCAGCGAGGCGACAAAACCCTGCGCCAACGCCTCACCGCGAGCGGCTAGCGCTGCGGGAAACAGCAGCACCGGATTGATCGAGCTCATTTCCGCGTACACCGGAATCGGCTCGGGACGTGCCTGCGCCGCTCGGCTCAGGGCGAGGCCACCACTGCGCGAGCCGGTGAAGCCCACGGCCTTGATGCGCCAATCGCTGACCAGGGCGATGCCGACCTCATTGCCCGAACCGAACAGCAGCGAAAACACGCCCTCGGGCAAAGCGGATTTTTTCACCGCGCGAGCCAGCGCCTGGCCGACCAGTTCGCTGGTGCCGGGATGTGCGCTATGCGCCTTGACGATCACCGGGCAACCGGCGGCCAATGCCGAAGCGGTGTCGCCGCCGGCCACCGAGAACGCCAGCGGAAAGTTGCTGGCGCCGAACACGGCCACTGGCCCCAGCGCGATCTGCCGCTGGCGCAAATCAGAACGTGGCAGCGGCTGGCGCTGTGGTTGTGATTGATCGACGCGAACGTCCAGCCACTCGCCAGCACGCACTGTGCGGGCAAAGGTGCGCAGTTGCCCGCAGGTGCGTCCGCGTTCGCCCTGGATACGGGCGCGTGGCAGGCCGGTTTCGGCCACGGCACGGTCGATCAGCGCATCGCCAAGGGCTTCGATCTCATTGGCGATGGTTTCGAGAAATTCGGCGCGAGCCTCCAGGGAGGTCTCGCGATAACGATCAAACGCTTGCCACGCCAGTGCGCAGGCCTGTTCGACATGTTCTGCAGTGCCACCGGCATAGGCCGGTTCCAGCACCGCGTCGGTGGCGGGATTGATCGCGCGGATCGCTTCACGGCTGCCGGCAATGGCTTGGCCGCCGATCAACATGTGGCCTGTCAGAGTCATGACGCTTCCTTGATAAAAGAGGTGAAGCCCCGGCATCACGCTGGGGCAGGGGCTGCGATCAGGCGAGGTTCTGTTCGGCAGACCAGTTTTTGTACCACTGGCGGAACAGCGCGTACTGGGTCTCGGCGTAACGCCGCTGGGCATCGCTCAAGGCGTCGGTTTCGTTGAAGTGCAGGGCGTATTCGCGGTCGCCGTTGAGCACCATCAGGTGCTTGTAATACAGCACCAGATCGCAGCCTTCATCGAACGACGACAGTACCGCCAGCGCCGCTTCCAGTTCGCGCGCCAGACGCCGGGCCTTGGCATCGCCCTTGGCCGCTTGCTTGCTCAGCGCCACCAGTTGCAGCACTTCGCGCGGCAGGGCGTTGCCGATGCCGGTGATCGCGCCGGTGGCGTTGCAGTTGACGAAACCGTGCACCACTTGGGTATCGACACCGACCATCAGGGTCACGGCATCGTCCTGCGAGGTGATGTTTTCGGCGGCGTAGCGCAAGTCGGCGCCACCGCCGAACTCCTTGAAGCCGATCAGGTTCGGGTGTTCACGGCGCAGTTCGAAGAACAGGTCCGCGCGGGTGGCGAAGCCGTAGTAGGGACTGTTGTAGATCACCGCCGGCAGGTTCGGCGCGGCGTTGAGGATCGCGGCGAAGTGGGCTTTTTGCGCGGTGGCCGAAGCACCACGGGACAAGACACGTGGAATCACCATCAGGCCATGGGCGCCGACTTTCGCCGCGTGTGCAGCGTGGGACACCGCTTCACGGCTGTTGACCGCGCCAGTGCCGACGATGGTCGGTACCCCGGCGGCCACCAGACGCGCCACGCCTTCCTGACGCTCGGCCTCGGTCAGCAACGGCCAGTCGCCCATCGAACCGCAGTAAACCACCGCGCTCATGCCGATATCGATCAGCTCGCGACCCTTGGCCACCAAAGCGTCGAAGTCGGGTTTACGCGCGGCGGTGCACGGGGTCATCAGTGCGGGAATGCAGCCAGTGAAGATGTTATCGCTCATTGTTGTAGCTCCTCGGGACATTCATTCAAGTCGAAAAAAACGGGGCAGGTCAGATGCCCCAGGCGAAAGGATCCTGCTCGTCGATCAGCAGGGTGGCGTCGGCGGTCATGTAGGCGCGGCCGGTAATGAAAGGGCGCACGCGTTCGCCTTGCCATTCGAAGCGCCCTTCGAACTGGCTGCCGGTGATGCTCGCTTGGGTCCAGACCTGGCCTTCGGCGAGTTTGCCGTCAGCGGCCAGGCAGGCGAGTTTGGCGCTGGTGCCGGTGCCGCAGGGGGAGCGGTCGTAGGCTTTGCCCGGGCACATGACGAAGTTGCGGCTGTCGGCGTGGGCGTCGTCGGCAAACAGTTCGACGTGATCGATCAGTGCGCCGTCCTCACCGTGGATGCCTTGGGCCTCAAGGGCCTTGAGCATCGCCCAGGTGTAATCGGTGAGGGCTTCGACGTTGCTCATCTGCAGGTCCTGGCCGTGTTCGGAAACCAGGAAAAACCAGTTGCCGCCCCAGGCGACGTCGCCGAACACGCGACCGTAGCCGGGCACGTCCACCGGCACCTGTTTGCGGTAGCGCCAGGCCGGGACGTTGCCCAGAGTTACCGCGCCGTCCTCGTGCAGGGTGGCGCTGACCGGGCCGACCGGGGTGTCGATCTTGTGCACGCCCGGTTCGATCTGCCCCAGGTAATGCAGCGAGTTGACCAGGCCGATGGTGCCGTGGCCGCACATGCCGAGGTAACCGGCGTTGTTGAAGAAAATCACCCCGCAGGTGGCATCCGGCGAGACCGGCGCGCAGTACAGCGCGCCGACCAGCACGTCGTTGCCACGTGGTTCGAGCAGGCAGGCGCGGCGCCATTGATCGTGGCCTTCGCGCAAGGCATCGCGCTTCTCGGCCATGCTGTTGCCGGGCAGCTCGGGGAAGCCCTTCATCACCAGGCGCGTGGGTTCGCCGCCGGTATGGGAATCGATGATGTGCAGTCGTTTCATGGTTCGTCCCTTGAGTGAAGGTCAGGCGTGAGCAGGGCGCTGGCCCGTTGCCGAATGGGTGGAGGATTCAGCGGCTTCGCTTTCGTCGTCCTCGGTTTCCAGACGAATCAGGCGTGCCGGTACGCCGGTGGCGGCGCCCCAGTAGTAGATGCCCAGCGCGCAGACCGCGACGATCACCGTGTCGAACGGATGGCTGAGCACGCCGATGCCGCCGAAACTGCCGAGCTTGGAGAGGACGATGGTCACGGCGTAGAAGCCGATCAGCCACGCCGACGAGCGCACTTGCTGGCCCAGATTCAGGTGCGCGGTCGGCACCATGCGCCCGCACAGCAGGTAGATGACAAACATCAGGATTTGCAGGCCGAGCAACCACGACACGGTGCCCCAGCCCGACCAGTAGACAATCAGCGCGGCGATGATGAACGACAGCGGCCCAAGCACGCTCATGCCCTTGACCCGGAACGGACGCGGCATGTCCGGCGCATTGCGACGCAGTGCGGCAACCGTCACCGGGGCCACGGCGTAGCTCAATACCAGCGCGGCAGAGACCACGTTGATCAGCGCTTCCCATGACGGGAACGGCAGGGTCCAGAACACCGACAGGCCAAAGGTCAGCCACAGCGCCGGGCGCGGGATGCCGGATTTTTCGTCGATGCGGGTGAAGATCTTGAAGAAGGTCCCGGTCTGCGCCCAGCCGTAGATCACCCGTGGCGTGGCGTTCATGTAGATGTTGCCGCAGCCGCTGGGCGAGATCACCGCATCGGCCACCACCAGATACGCCAGCCAGCCGACACCCAGTGCCAGAGCGATGTCGCGGTACGGCAGGGCCAGTTCCTTGGCGACGCCGGCCCAGCCATTGGCGAGCATTTCGGTCGGGATGCCGCCGAGGAACGCGGTTTGCAGCAACACGTAGATCGCGGTGGACAGCAGCACCGACAGGATCAGCGCAATCGGGATCGTGCGTTGCGGGTTCTTCACTTCACTGGCCACGGAAATGATCGGCGTCAGGCCCAGATAAGCAAAGATCACCCCACCCGCCGAGACCGCCATTTCAATGCCGGACAGACCGAACGGCGCAAAGCCGTGCACTTCGAAATTGGCCGGTTTGAAGAAGGTGAACAGCACGCCAATCACCAGCAGCGGCACGATGAACTTGAACACGCTGACCAGATTGTTGGCCATGGCGAAGGTCTTCACGCTGCGGTAATTGAGCAGGAAAAACAGGCACAACAACCCGAACTGCACGAACCAACCGAGCACGGTCGGGTCGCTGGAACCGGCCTTGGTCAATTCGGGAAACCACGCCGCCGCATATTGCCGCGAGGCGACTACTTCGATCGCCACCAGGCTGGAAAACGCGATCAGCGTGATGAAGCCCATCAGGTAACCGAGCAGTGGCCCGTGGGAGTAAACCGGGTAGCGCACCACACCGCCGGCACGCGGCAATGCGGCGCCCAGTTCGCAGTAGACGATGCCCAGCAGCAACACGGCGAAACCACCGAGCAGCCAGGAAAAAATCCCTGCCGGGCCGGCGATGGCCGACACGTGACTGGCCGCGAACAACCAGCCTGAACCGAAGATCGCCCCCAGTCCGATGAACGTGAGGTCTATCAGTGAAAGTTGTTTCTTGAACTTGCCTTGGCCTGTCATAGCGTCGCCTTCTTGTTGGTTGTTGGAGGGGCGTGCAGTGGCACTACAGTGAACTCATCGGGCGATGGGCGATTGATGTTTTTTGCCGGTGACGATGACGAAATCAGCACAGTGGCCAACGGCAAAGGCCCGGCTCGACAGGCTGTCGGCCATCGGGCAATCTGCGCGCAAGCCAATGCGCACAGTGGGGAGTGACAGTCATGACGCAGAACGCGTTTGCGATCCTGAGCCAGCAGAACGAGGCGAGCCGACCGCAATGCCTCGACGATCTGCTCGCCAGCATGGCGCTGCTGTTGCCGATGCTCGACGTGATTCCCAACGCGGCGATCTTCATCAAGGATCTGCAGGCGCGCTACGTAATGGCCAACCAGACGCTGGTGCAGCGCTGCGGTTTGAAAGACCTGCGACCGTTACTGGGCAAGACCAGCGCCGAGGTGTTTCCGGCGCAATTGGGCCCGGGCTATACCGAGCAGGATCGGCGGGTGCTTGAAGAAGGGTTTGTGCTGGAGGATCAGCTGGAGTTGCATCTGTACGGCAGCCGCGAACCGGGCTGGTGCCTGACGCACAAACGTCCGCTGTACGACCGCGACAACCGGATCATCGGCCTGGCGGGAATTTCCGTCGACTTGCAGACCGCCAGCGAAACCCATCCGGCGTATCAGCGTCTGGCGGCAGTGGACGAGTACATTCGGGCGAACTTCAATCAGCGCGTCAGCCTGAGCGAACTGACGCGCATCGCCGGGATTTCCGTGGCGCAACTGGAGCGTTACTGCAAGCGCGTGTTCCACCTGACGCCACGGCAGATGATCCAGAAAGTCCGTCTAGAGCACGCGCATCGGCTGTTGCACGGCGACTTGCCGATCACCGAAGTAGCGCTGCAGTGCGGCTATACCGACCACAGCGCGTTCACCCGGCAGTTCAAGGCTTCCACCGGATTCACCCCGCGCCAGTACCGGTTGGCGACGGCGCAGTGAGGCTTGCCCGTCAGGCCTTGACCCAGCGCTGCCGGCTCCACGCACTCAGCGAATCCACGCCCAGCACCAGAATCAGCATCGCCAGAATCACCGTGCTCGCCTGCGCTTCCTGAAACAGGCTGAGGCTGACATACAACATCTGCCCCAAACCGCCGGCACCGACAAAGCCCAGCACGCTGGCCATGCGAATGTTGTTTTCCCAGCGATACAGGCAATACGCGAGCAATTGCGGGGCAAGGTTGGGCAGGGTGCCATAGCAGAAGGCGAGCACCGGGTTGCCGCCCTGCAAACGGATCGCTTCGGCCGGTTCCGGCGGGGTATTTTCCAGCGCTTCGGCGAACAACCGGCCGAGCACCCCGGTGGTGTGCAGGGCCAGCGCCAGGGTGCCGGCGTTCGGGCCGAGGCCGGCGGCGAGCACCATCAGTGCCGCCCACACCAGTTCCGGAATCGCCCGCAGACCGTTGAGCAGCAGGCGCGAAGCGCTTTGCAGCGGCCAGCCGAAACGTCCGGCGGCGGGCAGCGCGAGGAGGATGCCGAACACCGCCGCGAGCAGGGTGCCGAGGGCCGACATGGCGAGGGTTTCCAGCGAACCCTTGAGGATCGCCTGCAAATGCGTGGCGCTCAGGTCCGGGCTGAGAAAGCGCTGCGCGTAGGCACCCATCTGCTTGAGGCTGGTGGCGCTGCCGAGTTCACCGAGATCGAGTTCGAGGTAACCGAACGAGGCGATGACCGCGACGCCAATCGCGACGATCAGCAACAGATTGATCAGGCGATTCATGTCAGCCTCCAGCGCAGCAGGCGGCTGAGTTGGTCGGCGCCGAGCACCAGAATCAAAAAGGTCAGCAACATGCTCGCCACTTCACCGCTGGCGAACATGCGCAATGACAGGTCGATCTGTTGGCCGAGGCCTCCGGCGCCGACAAATCCCATCACCACCGACGCACGAATCGCGCACTCCCAGCGATACACCGTGTACGACAGCAGCTCGGCCGCGACATTCGGCAGAATCCCGTAGGCGAACGCCGCGAGCCGCCCGCTGCCGGCCTGCATCAAGGCGTGCGCCGGGCGTTGGTCGGTGGATTCGAAAATCTCCGCGTAGACCTTGCCGAGCATGCCGCTGTAGGTGATGGCGATTGCCAGCACACCGGCCGCCGGGCCGAGGCCCACGGCACGCACAAACAGCAGCGCCCAGACAATCTCGGGCACGCTGCGCAAGAAGATCAGCAGCCCGCGCACCGGCCAGCGCAGCAAGCTTCCGACCCGACTGGGAATGCCGCCGCGGGACGCGGCGGACAACGACAGTGCGCGACTGGCAATCAGGCTCGCCGGTACCGCCAGCAGCAGTGCGAGGGCCATGCCGGCGGTGGCGATGGCCAGGGTTTGCAGGGTCGCCTTGAGCAGCAACTGGAGAAAATCGTGGTCATGCGCCGGTGGCCAGAATCCGGAGATGAAGCGGCCCATTTCGGTCTGGCTGTCGCTGTGCAGCAGCACGCCAAGGTCCAGTTCGCTGAGCTGGATGCCCGGCCACAGCAAGGCAAGTGCCAGCAGGGTCAGCAGTAATCGCGGCGCGGCGGCCGGGTCGCGTGAATCGGCCCTCAGCATCGCGGGATCTGCACAATCAGCGGCGCATTGGGCGTCGTCGGGCTTTGCAATTGCTCGTTGGCGTACAGCGTGTCGAGCATCTCGCGGCTGACCTGTTCGGCCGGGCTGTCAAACAGGATCTGGCCGTCGCGCAAACCGATGATGCGCGGAAAGTGCGCCAGCGCCAGTTCCACTGCATGCAGGCTCGCTACCAGCGTGACGTTATGCGTCCGCGCGTGCTGCGAGAGGATCGACAGGGTGTGCCCGGCGAGTACCGGGTCCATCGCCGACACCGGTTCGTCCGCCAGCAGAATCTCCGGTGCCTGATACAGCACCCGGGCAATGCCTACGCGCTGCAATTGGCCGCCGGACAATTGCTGGCAGTAAGCGAAGAGTTTGTCGCCCAGATCCAGTCGTGCCAGGGCCGCACGGGCGCCGGGAATATCCGTCGGGTGCAGCAGATTGAGCAGGCTCTTGCCTAAACTCCACTGGCCGAGTTTGCCGGCCAGCACCGCCGTTACCACGCGCTGGCGCGGCGGCAGCGGTGGGGCTTGATGCACCAGGCCGATGCGCGCACGCAGGCGTTGCCGTTGACGGGCCGAGAGATGCCAGGGACGTTCGCCCAGCACCTCGATTTCACCGCTGCTGGGGCGCAACGCGGTGGCCAGCAGGTTCAACAGACTCGACTTGCCGGCCCCGGAAGGACCGATGATCGCCACCTGCTCGCCGGCGCCAATCTGCAGGTCGATGCCGCGCAGCGCATCGACCCCGTTGGCGTGGTGCAGAGTGCCTTGTTTGAGGCTCAGGGTCATTTCAACAGATCGGCAGCGCGAGCAGCTTCCTCGATACCCTTGTAGTTTTCGGGCTTGGTGTCGATGAAGCGGCTGGCAGCCTGCAGATCAAGAATCTTCTTCTGCTCGGGGTTGGCCGGGTCGAGGTCGAGGAAGGCTTTCTTGATCTTCGCCGCCAGCGCCGGGTCTAGGGTGCCGCGCACGGTCCAGTTGTAATCGAAGTAGGCCGGGGTGGTGGCGAACACGTGGACCTTGCTGGTGTCGACCTTGCCCGCGTCCACCAGTTTCTGCCAGACGCTGGCGTTCAGCACTCCGGCATCGACCTTGCCGGCCTGAACCCAAGCCACGGTGGCATCGTGCGCGCCGGAATAGGCAACGCGGCTGAAATAGGCTTCAGGCTTGATGTTGTCGTTCTTCAGCATGAAGTAACGCGGCATCAGGCTGCCGGAGGTGGACGATACCGAACCAAAGGCAAAGGTCTTGCCTTTGAGGTCGGCCAGGCTCTTCACGTTTGGGTCGGCAGTGATGAACTTGCTGGTGAACTGCGCATCCTGCTCGCGCTGCACCAGCGGGATCACCGGGGTGGTGGCGTCGGTCTTCAGGCGTGCCTGAACGAAAGTGAAACCGCCCAGCCAGGCCATATCGAGGCGATCGGTCGCCAGCGCTTCAACCACTGCCGGGTAGTCGGCCACCGGAACGAACTGCACTTTCATGCCCAGTTGCTGCTCCAGATAGGCCCCCAGTGGTTCGAATTTGCGCAGCAATTCGGTCGGGGCTTCATCGGGAATTGCACTGACCCGCAACACATCGGCGGCATGCGCCACCAAAGCAGAAAAAGACAGGGCCAGACCAGCAGTCAGTGCCAGGGTTCGTTTGAGCATGGAAATCTCCGTTTCATGAGCGTCGCATTCTAAGCGCCGCGACGCGAGGTGTCGCGATCGGGCGCTCAATCAGGTTAGACGAAACGGCGAGGTTATACGCAGCCGCGCTGTCAAAGGCCAGCAGTGGTGTCCGACGATGTTTTACCCCGGATTACGATCATGGGGTTTCCGGGAGTTTGGCAATCACCTTGATCTCGAACTGAAACCCGGCCAGCCAGGTCACGCCCACCGCAGTGATCGTCGGATACGGTGCGCTGCCCCAGAACTCCGGTACCACTTCCCAGATGGTTTCGAAGGTCGATTGTGGATCGATCATGAACACCGTGACGTCCACCGCATCGGCGAAGCTGCAACCGGCGGCGTCGAGAATCGCATTGAGGTTATTGAACGCCAGGCGCACCTGGTTCTGCAGATCCGGCTCGGGCGAACCATCTTCACGGCTGCCGACTTGCCCCGAGACGAACAGAAAACCGTTGGAACGAATCGCCGGCGAATAACGATGGCGCTCGTAAAGCGCATGGCGGGCTGGCGGGAAAACGACGTCGCGCTGGGTCATGGGTGTCTCCATCATTGTTTGGTGGTTGCTGATGGAGTGACTGTAGGGACTTGCGCAGTGGCGATAAACGCGCAAGCTTGGCGCTCACTGTTTGCAGATTCCAAACAATCCGAGGGTGCAAAGTGGACCGTTTCGATGCAATGCAGGCGTTCGCCCGGGTGGTCGAGGCGGGCAGTTTTACCAAGGCTGCCGAGACCTTGCACATGAGCAAGACCACCGTGACCCAACTCGTGCAGCAACTGGAAGCCCGGCTGCGGGTCAGGTTGCTCAACCGCACCACGCGCAAGGTCAACGTCACTGCCGATGGTGCAATCTATTACGAGCGAGTGATCAAGCTGTTGGCCGATATGGACGACGCCGAAACCAGTCTGTCCGGCGCGTCGGCATTGCCCAGAGGACGCTTGCGCGTAGATGTGCCGAGCCCGCTGGCGAGGCTGATTCTGGTGCCGGCATTGCCTGAGTTTCATGCGCGTTATCCGGACATTCAGATCGATATGGGTGTCAGCGACCGCATCGTCGATATCATCGATGAGAACGTCGATTGCGTGGTGCGCGGCGGCGAATTGCTTGATCAGTCACTGATGGCGCGGCGGGTGGCCGATCTTCAGCTCGGGGTTTTCGCCGCGCCGGATTATCTGGCCCGTGCCGGCACGCCGCAGCATCCACGCGAGCTGGAGGACTCGCATCATCGGGTGGTCGGTTTTCTCTGGGCCCGCACGGGAAAACCGGTGCCTTACGCCTTGCACAATGGCAGCGAGCACCTGCAGATCAAGGGCCGCCACGTGCTCGCCGTCGATGACGGCAACGCATACCTTGCGGCAGGTCTGGCCGGCATGGGTGTGCTGTGGTTGCCCAGGTACATGTCGCACGCGCATCAGGCTCGGGGCGAGTTGGTGCCGCTGTTCGAGGAATGGCAACTCGAGCCGATGCCGCTCTACGTGGCGTACCCGCCGAACCGGCATATCAGCCAAAAGCTAAGGGTATTTATCAATTGGATCGTGGAATTGATGGCGCACCATGGCAATGGCCCGGAACTTGCTGAGCCGCGTTCCGGGACTGTCAAATAACTAACGAATAACGCCAACCATGACAGTCGCTTGCTCTGGATGCACCGCTATTCACTCAAGGAGCGTCACCCGTCATGAATATGTATATCGATATTGTCGGCGCGTGCAATTTAAGCTGCCCCTCCTGCCCGATGGGCAACTCGGAAAACGTCAACTTCAAGAAAGCCATGCAAGTCGACATGTTCCGCAAGATCGTCGAGAAGGCCCGCAACGAAGGGGTCGAGACGATCTTTCTGTACAACTGGACCGAGCCGTTGATCCACCCGCGAATCGGTGAGTTTGTCGAGATCATCAATGCCGCCGGTTTGCAGAGCGGTATCAGTTCCAACTTGAACCTGGCCAAGAACATGGAAACCGCCATGCTGGCCAACCCGTGGTTCTTCCGTATTTCGTTGTCCGGGTTTTACCAGGAGACTTACCGGCAGGGGCACGTGGGCGGCGACATTGAAGTGGTCAAAGCCAACATGATCAAACTGCATGAACTCAAGCAACAACATGGCTTGAGTACGCGCATCGAGGTTTACTACCACCGTTATCTGGACAACATGGAAGAAGAAGGGCTGATGCGCGAATTCAGCCAGAGTCTGGGTTTCGAGTTCTCCACCGGGTATTCAGTGATGATGCCGCTGGAGAAAACGCTGGCGCTGATCGAGCGCGACCCTTCGGTGACGGATACCGATCATGAAACCCTGAAAAGGCTGGCGCTGCCGCCCTTCGACGATCTGGTCAATCTGGTCCGTCAGTATCCCAAGCAGGCGTGCTCGCTCAAGGATGACTGGCTGGTGCTCGACTGCAACGGCAATACCGTTTTGTGCTGTTCCGTTTTCAATCAGACCGAATACCAGGTCGGCAAGTATCTGGATATGCCTCTGGCGCAATTGACCGGCCTGAAGTCCACCCAGAAAAATTGCGTCGACATGTGCAATCGCTGCGCAAAAAACGGCTTGCACATCTACTCGACGCAATCCAATCGGGGGCCGCTGGAAAGCCATGCGGTCAACCGCATTATCGACTTCCAGCGGCGCACGATCATGGGGCTGCCGGTCGAAAGCGAAAAGCTTGGGCGAACCGGTGAAGTCAGTGCGGATAACTTCGACGAAGCGCAATACCTGCATATGAACCAGGACGTCAAAAACGCGATTTCCACGGGCGCGTTCACCAGCGGTTATCAGCATTACGTGCTGTTCGGTCGTCTGGAAGGCCGGCTCGGTGCGGGTTATCTCACGGTCGTCTGATCGTGCGGATCAGGTCCCGCCAGTTGGCTTGAAAGCCATTCACTGAAGCATCGCGCCATCGGGTCATTCTCGCTGTCGCGATGCGTCAGCAGCGCCCAGTTCGGGCCACGAATGGTTTGCTCCACCAAGGGCTGCAACAGCCCGTTTTCCTGCGCCTGATGGCTGAGCAACTGACTGACCAGCGCAATCCCCAGCCCTGCCGCAGCGGCATCGAGCAACAAGCCCGGATCGGAAAAATTCAGCCCCTGATCCTGTTGCCCGACATCGACGCCGGCCTCCACCGCCCAGTGGCTCCAGTCCATTTCACGCTCACCGTGCAGGGTCGTGCGTTGCGCGGCGGGCTGCGCCAAAACGCTGGGATGACACGCCGGAAACAGGCGGTCGGCATGCAGCACCTTGAAGCTGCATTCAGCCTGGGAGCTGATGTCGTCGCGCACCGCCAGATCGATGGTTTGCGTGGCCATGTCCGGTACTTCATCGGTGCTGAAAATCCACAAATCGACTTGCGGATGCTGGCGCCGAAAATCCGCCAGACGCGGCAGCAACCAGTGCCGGGCAAACGCCGGCGTGGTGTTGAGCACCAGTTGATTGGGCTTCTGATATTGCCCCAGACGGCGGATGCCGACCGCCAGTTGCTGCAGCATCGCCTGGGTGGTGCTGAGCAGATCGTGGCCGGCATCGGTCAGCGCGACACTGCGACCGTTGCGAAAGAACAGCGGCTGTTCGAGGTACGCTTCGAGGCTGCGAATCTGCTGGCTGATCGCCGACTGAGTGAGGCTCAACTCATCGGCCGCCTTGTGAAAACTGCCGAGGCGCGCAGCCGCTTCGAAGCCGCGCAGGGAGCTGAGCGGCGGCCAGTGCTTGAGCATATCGATAAGTTCCTCTAATCAGTTGTGCGCTAAATCCATCGTTTGTTGCTGCGATTTCAGCGCCGTAGCATTCACCTCACGCCAAATCCCGGCAATTTCCATTGAATACAATGGCTTAATCGAGAGGTGCTTGTCATGCCGCGCAACGAGAATAACAACAACGCTTGGATGATGCCTGCCGAATGGGTGACGCATGCCGCGACGTGGATGGTCTGGCCGCATAACCAGGCGCTGTGGGAGTCGGGCTGGCGCGTGACTCTGCCGCTGGTGCAGGAGGATTTCGCCCGGGTCGCCAACGCCATCGCGCGATTCGAGCCGGTGAAAATGGTCGTTGATCCCTCGGCGGTAGCGAGCGCCAAAGCCCTGTGCGGGCCGAACATTGAGCTGATTCCGCTGGCGGTTAACGACAGCTGGTGCCGCGACTCCGGCCCGAGCTTTGTCTGCCACCCGCAACAAGGGCTGGCCGGTGTCAGTTGGCGCTTCAACGCCTGGGGCGGCAAGTCGGCGCACGACCTGGACGAAAGCCTGGCGCGGCGCGTACTCAATCATCTGGGGCTGGAATGCTTCGGCACGCCGCTGGGCAACGAGGGCGGGGCGATTCATGTCGACGGCGAGGGCACGCTGATCACCACCGAGTCGGTGCTGCTCAACCCCAATCGCAACCCGGGCATTGGCAAGGCCGAGATGGAAGACATCTTCAGCCGCTTGCTCGGCGTGAAGAAAACCATCTGGCTGCCGGGCGACCCGGACTACGTCACCGGCGACATGACTGACGGTCACGTTGATGGCGTCTGCGCCTTTGCCCGTCCCGGCGTGCTGCTGGTGGATGCGACGCATGACCAGAGTTCGGTGTACGCCGGAGTGGTGCGGGAAAATCGCCGCGCATTGGAGTTGGCGACCGACGCCCAAGGGCGCAAGTTCGAGCTGATCGAACTGTTCGAAGCCAGCGAAGCGGTGGACCGCGACGCCGAAGTGTTCTGCGCCTCGTACACCAATTTCTACATCGCCAACGGCGCGATCATCATGCCGGCCTACGGCATCGAGACCGACGAGGCGGCGGCGAAAGTGCTGGCGCAGGCATTCCCCGGACGCGAAGTGGTGCCGGTGCGTATCAATCATCTGGCCCATGGCGGCGGCGGGGTGCATTGCATTACCCAGCAACAACCCGCCTGGCCAGTGGAGGGTTGAGCGATGAGCCATCTGACCATCGCCACCACCCAGATGTCGTGCACCTGGGATCTGCCGCGCAACCTCGATCAGGCCGAGCAACTGGTCCGCGACGCGGCCGCGAAGGGCGCGCAGGTGATCCTGTTGCAGGAGCTGTTCGCCACGCCATATTTCTGCATCGAACAGAGCCACAAACATCTGGCACTGGCCGAGGAATATCGCGACAGCCACGTGCTGCAGCGTTTCGCTGCGCTGGCCAAAGAGCTGGGCGTGGTGTTACCGCTGAGCTGGTTCGAGAGGGCCGGCAACGCCTTCTTCAATTCGTTGAGCGTGGCCGATGCCGACGGGCGCCTGTCGGGGGTGTACCGCAAAACCCACATCCCCAACGCCACCGGCTATCAGGAGAAGGAATATTTCAGCCCCGGCGATAGCGGTTTCCGTGTTTGGGACACCGCGTTCGGCCGCCTCGGCGTGGGCATCTGCTGGGATCAGTGGTTTCCCGAGACCGCGCGTTGTCTGGCGTTGATGGGCGCTGAAGTGTTGCTGTTTCCCACGGCCATCGGCTCTGAGCCGGGTTGCGCGGCGCTGGATTCGCGCGATCACTGGCAGATGACCATGCGCGGCCATGCTGCCGCCAATCTGCTGCCGGTGGTGGCGGCCAACAGAGTCGGGCGAGAGGTGGCGAGCACCGATCCGTCGCTGCAGATGAGTTTCTACGGCTCGTCATTTATCAGCGATCACAAAGGCAAGTTGCTGGCCGAAGCCGACCGCGACAGCACGGGCGTGCTGGTGCACGGCCTCGATCTCGACGCGATGCGCGAAGAGCGCCTGAGCTGGGGCATTTACCGCGACCGGCGCCCGGACATGTATGGCGCGCTGCTCAGTCAGGACGGCCACCACCTCCACGCACGCTGGACCACTCAAGGGGTTTGAACCATGGCTACGCACCACCAACGACTGCTCGGTGTTCTGGGCTTGACATTGATTTGCGTGATCCCGTCGCTGCATGCCGAGGACAAAACCCTGCGGCTGTACAACTGGGCCGATTATTTTGCCGAAGACACCCTGAGCCGCTTCACCGCCGAAACCGGGATCAAGGTGATCTACGACGTCATGGACGGCAGTGAAACACTCGAAGCGAAGATGCTTTCAGGTGGCAGCGGCTATGACCTGATTTTTCCCGGCGACACCGTGGCCGAGCGCCTGATGCGTGCCGGCAGCCTGATGCCGCTGGATCAATCGAAGCTGACAGCGCTGGCCGACATCGAGCCCGGTCTGCAGAAACTGCGCAGCCATTACCAACATTCCAGCCAGGCCACCGTGCCCTACACCTGGGGCACCATCGGCCTGACTTACAACGCAGCGCAGATCAAACAGCGCATGGCCGATGCACCCGTCAATAGCCTGGACATGCTGTTCAAGCCGGAGCTGGCGGCGAAGTTTGCCGACTGCGGCATTTCGCTGATCGACTCTCCGGACGAAGTGCTGGCAGTGGTGCTCAATTATCTGGGCCGTGATCCGCGCAGCGCGAAACCGGCGGATCTGGCAGCGGCCAGTGAGGTGCTGATGAAGCTGCGGCCTTACGTGCGCAAGTTCCAGTCGCAACCGGTGACCGATCTGGTCAATGGCAACCTGTGCCTGTCGCTGGGTTACAGCGGCGACATGACCCAGGCCCAGCGCACCTCGGACAGCGCTGGCAAGAGCACCCGCTTCGAGTACCGCATCCCGCGCGAAGGCACCACGGTGTGGATGGACACCATGGCGATTCCGGTCGATGCGCAGCACCCGGAATACACCTACGCGTTCATCAATTTCGTGATGCGCCCGCAGAATATGGCGGCGATCAGTAACTTCACCGGTTACCCGACTTCCAGCGTCAAGGCGCGGGCCGGCGTCGATGCGGCGATGCGCAACAACCCGGACATCTACCTCGACGAGGCGACCTATGCTCGATTGATTCCGGGCAAGGACATTCCTCAGGCTGATATGCGCGCACGGATGCGTACCTGGACCAAGTTCAAAACCGCCACCCACCACCCGTGATTCAACGGCCGGCGCCCAGTCGCCGGCCCTTTTCAGGAAAACCAGATATGTCGACGCGTCGTGAATTCATCAAACAGGTATCGGTCGCTGCAGGTGTCGGTGCTGCGGTCGTGGGGCTGGGCCTGGCACCCGGCAGACTTCTGGCGGCCAGCACGGGAGATTGGTTCATGCCTGACGAGGGTGACAGGCACGAACGCGCCTTCATTGCTTTCGGCGCACAGGATGCGATCTGGGAAGATTTCACCGCAGATGTGCAGGCTGCGCTGGGCCGCATCGCCCGCACCATTGCCCGTTATGAACCGCTCACGGTGTTGTGTCGCAGCGGCGAACGCAGCCTCGCCGAAGAGTACTGCGGCATCCGCAATGTCACCTACGTAACCGCCTCGCTCGACGACATCTGGATGCGTGACATCGGCGCCAATTTTGTTATCGATGACAAGGGTGGGCTCGGTGCGGTCGACTTCAATTTCAACGGTTGGGGCGACAAGCAGCGGCACAGCAAGGATGCAAAAATCGCCGCGCGAGTGGCCGCCGACGCACAGGCGACGTACCTGCGCAGTGAACTGGTGGGCGAGGGTGGCGGCATCGAAGTCGACGGCCACGGCACCGGGATCATGACCGAGAGCAGCTGGATCAACAGCAACCGCAATCCCGGCTGGAGCAAGGCCGATGTCGAGGCTGAATTGAAGGAACGTCTGGGCCTGCGCAAAATCATCTGGCTGCCGGGGATCAAGGGCAAGGACATCACCGACGCCCACGTCGATTTCTATGCGCGGTTCGTCAGGCCCGGCGTGGTGATGGTCAACCTCGATACCGACCCGCAGTCCTACGATCACCAGGTCACGCTGGCGCACCTGGAAATTCTCAGGAAAGCCACCGACGCTGATGGTCGCCCGCTGCAAATCCACACGATTTCGCCGCCACTCAAGCCGCGCAAGAGCAAGTTCAACCAGAACAACCCGGACTTCGCCGCCGGTTACATCAACTACTTCGTGATCAACGGCGCGATCATCGCCCCGGAATTCGGTGACAAGGAGGCCGATAAAAAGGCTTATGACCTGTTATCGAAGCTGTACCCGCAGCGCAAAGTCGAGTTGCTGAACATCGATGCGATCGCTGCCGGTGGCGGCGGGATTCACTGCGTGACCAGTCATCAGCCGCAAGCGTGATTGACTCTTTGGCCCATCAAGCCAACTATCGGCGCATAACAACATGACCGATGGGCCAGACCTTGATCGAACGACGTCAATTCAGCGGAGGCATGAAGGGTAAAAACCTCCGCTATCTGAATGAGCAAGCCGCCGAGACCCGCATCACCCGCACCGGTTTCCTGTTGCTGGAACACTTCTCACTGCCGGCCTTCACCCAGGCGCTGGACACCATCATCACCTCCAACCTGTTACGCGCCGGACTGTTCAGCTCGCGCACGTTCGGGCTGGGTGAGAGTGAAGTGATCAGCGATCTGGGGCTGGTGATTCGCCCGGATGCGCGGATTGACGCCGTCAGCCTTGCGGATCTGGACTTGCTGGTGGTGTGCGGCGGCTACCGCACTGAGCTGAAGGCCTGCGAGGAGTTGAACAGCCTGCTGCGCTCGGCGGCGGAGCGCGGGGTCAGTCTGGCCGGTTTGTGGAACGGTGCGTGGTTTCTCGGCCGCGCCGGACTGCTCGATGGCTATCGTTGCGCGATCCACCCGGAGCATCGCCCCGCGCTGACCGAAATTGCCAAAGCCACCCAGGTCAGCAGCGAACCGTATGTGATTGATCGCGACCGGCTCACCGCGTCGAGCCCGTCCGGGGCTTTCCATATGGCGCTGGACTGGATCAAGAGCCTGCACGGCAAGGCGCTGGTCGAGGGCATCGAGGACATTCTGGCGTTCGAGGAGTCGCGGTATCGGCGGATCAAACCGGATGAAAACCTCTGCGTCAGCGCACCGTTGCGCGAGGTGGTCAAACTGATGGATGCCAACCTCGAAGAGCCGCTGGAGCTGGAACAACTGGCGGTGTACGCCGGGCGCTCGCGGCGACAGCTGGAGCGTTTGTTCAAGGAGCAACTGGGCACCACGCCGCAGCGCTATTACCTGGAATTGCGCATCACCGAAGCCCGGCGCCTGTTGCAGCACACCGAGCTGTCGCAGATGGAAGTGCTGGTGGCCTGCGGTTTCGTTTCGCCGAGCCATTTCAGCAAGTGCTACAGCGCGTTTTTCGGTTATCGCCCGTCCAGGGAAAAACGCTTGGTCAAATAGACCGAGGCGTTTTCTGCCTTCGACCTCAGAGGTGATCGGCGTCGATCACTGCCTGAGCAAACGCCTGCGGATCTTCCTGCGGCAGGTTGTGGCCGATGCCGCCGTTGATCATGCGGAACTGGTACTTGCCGGTGAAACGCTTGGCGTAATCCTCAGGCGCCGGGTGCGGCGCGCCGTTGGCGTCACCCTCAAGGGTGATGGTCGGCACGCTGATCGACGGGGCGCTGGCGAGTTTCTGTTCCAGCGCCGCGTATTGCGGTTCGCCCTGCACCAGACCCAGACGCCAGCGGTAGTTGAACACCGTGATCTCGACGTGATCGGGGTTTTCCAAAGCCTTGGCGCTGCGGTCGAACGTGGCGTCATCGAACGCCCACTTCGGCGAGGCGAGCTGCCAGATCAGCTTGGCGAAGTCGTGGGTGTTTTTCCGGTAACCGTCCCGGCCACAGTCGGTGGCGAAGTAGAACTGATACCACCACTGCAATTCGGCCTTGGGCGGCAACGGATTTTGCCCGGCAGCCTGATTGCCGATCAGGTAGCCGCTGACCGAGACCAGTGCCTTGACCCGTTCCGGCCACAGCGCCGAGACGATGTCTGCCGAACGTGCGCCCCAGTCGTAACCACCGAGCACCGCTTGCTTGATGTTCAGGGCATCCATGAACTCGATCACGTCGCTGGCCAGCGCCGCAGGCTGCCCGTTGCGTGGCGTCTGATCGGAGAGGAAATGCGTGTCGCCATAACCCCGCGCATACGGCATCAGCACCCGATACCCCTTGGCGGCGAGCAACGGCGCGACCTCGTCATAGCTATGAATGTCGTACGGCCAGCCGTGCAGCAGAATCACCACCGGCCCCTGCGCCGGGCCGGTTTCGGCGTAGGCCACCTCCAGCAGCCCGGCCTTCACATGCTTGAGCGGGCCGAACGGCGAGGGCGCGGAATAGCTGACGCTATGCTCGTCGGTTGCCGGCTGCGCGGCGGCGGCCGTTGGCATTTGCGTCGCCGCCAGCGCGCCGAACAGCGCCACGGCGAGGATGTTCATACGGTTGAATGCTGCGTTTTTCATGCTGAAGTCTCCTTGGCAATCCTGTCGGGGGCAGGTGCGGGCTGAGCCCGGCAAACCTTGCAGGCATTTGAACGCCGGGACGTATCTGGCCCATGTCGAAAAAGCGCGCTGATTCAAGTTCATGTATCGCCGGGGTGTCTGTACACACTGTGATACACAGCCGGTGTGCTTTGTATGGCCGTGTATCCAGCTCTGCACGTGATACACGGCGAGACCAAACGCGGGTTTTTCGACACATGGCCGCTACACCCGGCAGTCACAGTGCAGGCCTTCACACCATGACTGTCGAGAGGGCAATTGCATGCAACGCACACTGATTCTGGCCACTGTGGCCGCACTGGTTTCATTCACCGGCCTGGCGCAGGCGGCAGACGCTCAGGCCATGAGCTGGCAGCAGGGCTTGAGCCGTACCGACCTGATTCGTCAGGACCTGGGCGACGCGGATCGCGAGGTGATACAGGCACGTATCGATTTCGAGCCGGGTGTCACCGCGCCGCGGCATGCGCATCCGGGGGTCGAGGTGGCGCACGTGCTCAGCGGCACGCTGGAGTATCAGCTTGAGGGGCGACCGGCGGTCACGCTAAAGGCCGGTGACTCGCTGTTCATCCCGGCCGGCGTGGCCCATGTGGCGAAGAACGTCGGCCAGGACCAAGGCGTCGAACTGGCGACCTATGTGGTGAAAAAGGGTCAGCCGCTGCTGGAGCTGAAGCCGTGATCGGGCTTATCTGGCGCGCAGCAATTTGCGGTAATCCACCGGCGAAATCCCGCGTGCTTGACGGAAGGAATGGCTGAAAGAACTGGCCTGCGAGTAACCCAGCATCAGGGCGATGTTCATGATGCTGGTCTCGGTGCGGCGCAGGTAATGGTCGGCCAGTTCCATGCGCATGGTTTCCAGTACCTGATTGAAGTTTTCCCCTTCGGCCGCCAGTTTGCGCTGCAAGGTGCGCGGCGAAATCGCCAATTGCCGGGCCAGGCTTTTCAGGCTGAAATCACCGGTCGGCAATTGCTCGGTGAGCAGCGCGCGCAATCGATCCGTCACCGAAAACGCCGGATACGACAGGCACAACTGCCAGTCGGCTTCCAGCAGCATGCTGCGATGCATGCGCGGGTCGGCGCCCTGGATCCGCGTCGAGAGCGTCGACTCGGCGAACACCAGCGCATTGCAACCGGCCTCGAACTGCACCGGACAGCCAAAGAAGTGTTCATACAGCGCCGGTTCGCCCACCGCCGAATGCATCATCCGGACTTCCAGCATCGGCTGATTACTCGCGATCAACCAGCGGCCGAACGCTGCCCAGCCGACCATCAGCGCTTCCTGATGCAGGGCGCAATAGGGCTCCAGTTCACTGATGCGTTGATCTTCGAGAGTCACGCGGCCGTCGCCGATGACGATCCGGGTCTGGCTGGACGGACTGTCGTAAACGATCTTGCCGAAACGCAGAATCATGTTCAGCGATTCGCCCAGTGTCGCGCTGGTCATCAGCACATAACCCAGCACGCCATAGGTGCCCGGGCGCACGGCGGCGCCGACCAGCAGGCCTAAATGCGGCAGGTTGCTGCTGAGCGCCGCCAGTTCCAGCAAGGCACGCAGTTGGCGCATGGGAATGCGCACGATCGAGTCGGACAACTGCTCGCGTGAGAGTCCGGTCTGCTGCAACAGCCAGTCGCCATCGCAGCCGTATTGTTCGGCGACATCAAGGACGTGGTTAACGAAGGCAGCGCTGGAAGTGGCGGGTCGCATGGGGGGAGGGGAAGTCCGGTAATCCGGTGATCTTGCTTTTCCGAAAGGTGAAGAAAGCGACGTCGCCAAGGCGCGCGGCGTCAATAGACCCTACATGCGCCCGATCACCGGAATGCCGGTGCCGGTGACCGCCGACGCTTGTTCCGAAATCAGAAACAGAATGACCGCCGCCAGTTGCGCTGGTGTCACCCAGCGCTGATGCTCGGCGTCGGGCATGGCTTCACGGTTTTGCGGGGTGTCGAGAATGCTCGGCAGCACGGCATTGACCGTGATGCTCATGTCCTTGAGCTCTTCGGCGAGGCTTTCGGTCAGGCGCAGGACGCTGGATTTCGACGCCGCGTAAGCGCCCATTCCCAGTCCGGCCTTGGCCGCCATGCTCGCGCCGATATTGACGATGCGCCCGGCCGAGGATTGCAGCAGCAAGGGCAGCAGGGCTTTGCTGGCGTTCAATGCGGTTCGAAGATTCAGCGAGTAGAGCCGATCCCAGGCCTCGAGCGCACCGCCCAGCAACGGTTCCCACGCATAGCCGCCGGCGCCGTTGACCAGTGCATCGAGACGGCCGAAATAGCGGTTGATCTGGTGGGCGACTGCCTGGCAATCGGCAAAGCAAGTCAGATCAATGCCGGACAGGACCAGTCGATTGTGCGAGCTGGGCAGCGTAATCGTCGCCCGATCGATCAGCACCAGATCCGCGCCCTGGGCTGCGGCCATGTCCGCCAGGGTCTCGCCGAGATTCCCCAGGGCGCCGGTAATCGCCACAACGCGCCGTGAGAGTGACTGAGTCATCAAGAGTCCTTTCCTTTTTAAGGGCGCATACTCTAATGATATCGGTGACCCGTGGCATGCTTTTGGATGTCAACTTGTTGCGCAAAAGTGCCAAAATTTTATGCCTGGCAAAACATAGGGAAAGGGTCGTGAAACAGGCGTCAGAAAGTTGGCTTCAGGCGTGTGGCGCCAAGCGGATACTGAAAGCCTGGCGATGGTTTGGTCTGGCATTCTTGTCGTTGTTTCGCCAAGCGCAAATTCTTTCCTGAAGTCTGCAGCACGCTTTTTCGGGACAAGCAGTGCAAATCGGAAGTACGTTTTTTTCCGCGACATAATCTGTTGCTGCAGCAAGCCAGTGCTACTTGTATCCTTGCGCGCGACAAGGACACGCGGCTGCAGTCATCGAGTCGGTCGACCCGCCGCAGGTACGGAAACCGGACTTTCCCAAAGGTAGTAATGTGAAGCGTGATACCCGCCTGGTTGTGCTTTTGTTGTTGGTGATCGGTTGTTCCCTCGGGTCACTGACGGTGTGGAAAGTGTCGGCCTCTCGAGAGCGCGCGCTGGAGGAAGTCAACGTTCATGGCTTGAACCTGACCCAGGCGCTGGCGACTTATTCCGAAGGGATCGTTCGCCAGAGTTCGTTGCTGCTGCTCGGGCTCGTCGAACGCCTGGAAACCGAAGGCAGCGGCCCAGCGCAGATCCAGCGTCTGAGCGCACTGGTCAATCGTCAGGAACCGCTGATGCCACAGCTCAGCGGCATCACCATCTACGACAATCGGGGCCGTTGGCTGATGTCGTCCAATCGACCGATCCCGGCCGGGGCCAACAGCAGTGATCGTGTTTATTTCATCCATCATCGCGATGATCCGAGCCGCGAAACTTTTATCGGTCCGCCGATCCAGAGTCGCTCCAATCAGGAGTGGGTAATCACTGTCAGTCGCCGTTTCAATGATGCGCACGGCGAGTTTGCCGGTGTGGTGGCGGTGACCCTGGGAATCGAAAACTTCCTGCGCCTGTTCGGCAAGATCGATGTGGGCCAGGAGGGTGCTATCGGCTTGTCCTATACCGACGGTACGTTGCTGGTGCGCTATCCGTTCCGCGAGCAGGACATGGGGCGCAATTTTTCCAAGTCGCCCATCTATGCGAAGTATCTGGTCGATCGATCGGTCGGTACCGCGTCGTTTACCTCCAGCCTCGATGGCGTCGAGCGGCTCTACGCCTTCCGCAAGAGCGACCGGCTGCCGCTGATCACCACTGTCGCCCTCGGCAAGCGCGAAGCCCTTGCTGCGTGGCGCATGGAGGCCTGGCTGTCGGCAGTGGTGGTCGCGGGGTTGCTGGGGCTTACCGGGCTCATCGGCTGGTTTCTGATTCTCGATATTCGCAGGCGTACCAGGGCTGAAGATCAATTGCGCGGGACGCAGCAGCAGTTGCTTTCCTCCAATCGTCAGCTTGAGTTACTGGCGATGAAGGACGCCCTGACCGGCCTGGCCAACCGGCGCTGCTTCGATGAGAGCCTCGCCATGGAAGCCCGACGCGCACAACGTGACGGCACGACGCTGGCGTTGCTGATGATCGATATCGATTACTTCAAGCTGTTCAACGACTCGTTCGGGCATGTCGCCGGCGATGCCTGCCTGCAGAAGGTCGGCACAATTCTCGAAGGTTGTGTGCGGCGCCCGTCGGATCTGGTGGCGCGTTACGGCGGCGAAGAAATGAGCGTGATCATGCCGGCCACCGACAGCGACGGTGCTGCGGTGGTGGCGCAGATGATCCTCGATCGTTTGCAGCAGGAGCACATCCTGCACCCTTCCAGCCCATTCGGCCGGCTGAGTGTGAGTATCGGCATCGCTACGGCCTCGGGGGCGCAACTGCAATCCTTGCAAGGGTTGATCGAGGTCGCCGATCAGGCGCTGTATAACGCCAAAACGCTGGGGCGTAACCGGTTTGTGAAGTGATTGGTGGGCATTAATCCGATAGATCGCTGTCGGGCTGACTTTCACGCCGGGCGGCGAACCCGCTGGGTGTCTCTTGATGGCGGACACCCGAACTGGCGACTGTATTCCCGGCTGAATTGCGACGGGCTTTCGTAGCCCACTCGATAGCAGGCACTCGCCACATCCAGCCCTTCGCCGAGCAATAAGCGGCGGGCTTCCTGCAGGCGAAGCTGTTTCTGGTATTGCAGTGGACTCATGGCCGTCACGGCCTTGAATTGATGATGCAATGTGGAGCTGCCGAGACTGGCGACCCGCGCGAGTTCTTCGATGCGCAAGGGTTGGGTGTAGTGGTTGTTCAGCCAATCGATTGCCCGCGTTACCCGGCGTGTTTGCGAGTCAACGAGGGCAAGCTCATACAGACGACGACCGTGCACACCTCGCAGGAGCCGGTAATACAGCTCGCGAAGGGCGAGGGGCGCGAGCATGCCGATGTCTTTCGGTGTTTCCAGCAGCCGGACCAGCCGAAGCATGGTTTCCAGCAGAGGCACATCGACCTTTTCAATGAACAGGCCAAGCTCCGGCTCGTCCGGGACGCCCGTCGGGGGCGCATCGGCGATGACCTGCGCGATTTCCGTGGCTTCGAAATCAATGCGGATACACAGATAGGGCGCCTCCGGGCTGGCCATCAGCACGCGCCCGGACACGGGAAGTGTCACTGAGACCACCAGGTAACTGAGCGGGTCGTACAGGTAATGGTCGTCACCCAGGCCGACTTCTTTTTGTCCTTGCACGATCAGGCAAAGTGCCGGCTTGTGCACGGTGTGGATCAGCTCCGAGGGCGCATCAAAACGGATGACATGCAAGGGCGCTACGGCGGTCTCATAGACCCCGGGTGCGCTAAACCGTTGCGTCAGCAAGCGAACCAGTTCGTCACGGTAGATGGCCGTGTTTTGCAGGATGAAAGCATCGCTCTGTTGCATTTCAGGCTCTCACAAGTGTCCATGAGCGTCTGCCCGGAACTGTCCAGGCAGACGATATTCACCCGACATCATTAAAGTGCTCATTGCCGATAAAGGACCATGCCGGCGTGATACAGCACGTCGTCATGAAAATGCCCGTCAGCGGTGAAGCCGGTGTCGTCCCAGTACTGGATATAGTCACCGGTTATTTCGTAGCGACCTTCATAAGCACTGTTATTTTTACCACGGGCCTCGTCATAACGCCCAGTGGTCAGAAGCTCGTGACGGATGAACCCATCAGCGGTGACCCACATCCCGGCGTAACGATGGTCAGGCGTGGTTTGTCTGGCATTTTTCATCAGCTTTTCTCCTCAGTCCTCATTCAATCCGAGCGGCCTGCCGTGGCCTGTGTCTGCATCCGTTGCGTGCTTTCAGATTACGTAGCAGAGCGCAGAGGTGTCAGAACAAAACTGCCGCAGATTTGCCTGATCCTCTCGGGCTTGCGGGCGGATCTTTCCTGTAATGGCTCAACCGGCCGTGACGGTCATGCCGCCGTCGGCCATGACAACCGAACCGACCATGAAGCTGGCACGGTCCGAGGCGATGAACGCGACCACTTCGGCGATTTCTTCCGGTTGTGCCGCACGGCCGATCGGCGCGGCCTCGCCGTGTTGGGCGAGAAATGCCGGGCCATCGTCGACTACATTGTTGAGGATGTTGGTCACCACATCTCCGACGCCGACGGCATTGACGCGGATGCCGTGGCCAATGACTTCAAGCGCCAGGGTGCGCGTCAGTTGCGCGAGTGCGCCTTTGGAAGCGGTGTAGGCGGCGATGGTGGGGAAGGCGAAGTAGGAGGCGTAGGACGCGATGTTGACGATCGAACCGGATTTATTCGGCATCATCGCCTTGACCGCTTCGCGGCTATGCAGAAATGCCGCCGTGGCATTGACCGCCTGAATGCGCTCCCAGTCTTCGCGAGTCATGTCGATGACCAGCTTGTTGATGATGATGCCGGCGTTATTGACCAGAATGTCCAGTCGACCAAATTGCTCGACGGCCAATGCGACCGCGCGTTCAGCGGCCCCGTCCTGAGTGATGTCGGCTACCAGTGGTACCAGCCCGGGGCGAGCCAGCGCCTCTACCTCAGGGCTGATATCTTCGGCGATGACTTTGGCGCCGCGGGCATGCAGCAGTAGTGCGATGGCCTTGCCGATGCCACTGGCCGCGCCAGTGATCAGAGCCACTTTACCGGCCACTTCGTTTGGTGTGCTGTGCTTGATATCGGTCATGATGTTCTCCAGCATTTTGATCGAGTAGGGATTGGCCGGGTCGGCGCCCGCAAGGCGCTGTCATCGGCGACGGGCCTACTGTCTCGCAGCGGGGCGAGGTCGGCTTTCGGGAGATTGCCCCGGCTGTCGGGGTTTTGCGCTGAATCTCAGCAAAAGGGCATGTTCATGACCAATACCGGGCAAACGGCGTTGCAACAGAAGTCCACTTCCTCCCAGGACTTGCGCATCACCGGGCAGTCGATGGGAGACTACCTGCCGGGCGAGCCGCAGGCGTTGCCAGCGTGTCCGGAAATCAAGGACATCGTGATCCGGTTTTTTACCCATGGCAGCGTGGTTGAACCCATTCTCGTGCCTGCGGTGGTGGAACCGCTGCTCGTCCTGGTTCTGGCGGGGTCGGCGAGGGTGGAGGAGCGCGTGCCGGGTGGCGAGTGGGAAGCGGCGGAGGTCAGCGCGGGCGATTTTTTCCTCACCAGTTCCGACGAGCCTTATGAGATGCGCTGGCAGACTCAAGGGGCCGACACCTTTGAAGTCATGCACCTTTATCTGGGGCTGCCGTTGATCGAGCACGCGTCGCGTGAGTTGTTGGGGGATTACGGGGGAGCTGTGCGTTTGCGTGATATTTCCGGGGCACGCGACGCGCGCGTCGCGTTTGTCATGGAGCAGTTGCGCACCGAACTGGTTCTGGAGCGCTCGCCCAGCGCTCTGTTTGCCCGCTCGCTGGCACAGGCGCTGGCCGTACATCTGGTGCGCAGCTATCGCGCCGAGGCCCGAGGCGGACGTCGGAGCAACGCTTTGCAAGCCTACAAGCTGCGCAAAGTCACTGACGCCATGAGTGCGGATCTGGGCGCTGAATTCAGTCTGGCAAAGCTGGCCAGACTGGCCGAGCTGAGCGAGTACCACTTCAGCCGTCTGTTCAAGCGTGCGACGGGTTTTTCGCCTTCGCAGTACTTCATCCGCTTGCGCATGATTCGCGCGCGGCAGCTGTTGCTCGAGACCGGGCGCAGTGTCATCGACGTCGGCCTGGAGGTCGGCTATTCAAGCCCCAGTCACTTCTCTCAGGTATTTCGTCGCGAGGTGGGCGTAACGCCCAGCGAGTTCCGTGGGGCTTGAGCAGCGCTGCTTTATCTGTTTTGCAGATTGATGCACACCGACACGAATAGGCAAAAGTTGCGCAGGTTTCGGCACGCGCCGAGCAGGCATGTGCCCTTAATCTTTTCGACGTACCCCGCAGCAACGCCCGCACTTCAGCGGTCGCTGCTGAACTTCAATGCTGAGAGCAGGAGCTACGGATATGTCGAACATTCACAACAAAGTCGTGCTGATTACCGGTGCAAGCAGTGGTATTGGCGAAGCGGCGGCCAGGCTGATCGCCAGCAAAGGTGCCCATGTGGTACTCGGTGCCCGCCGTACCGAGCGTCTGGACCAACTGGTCAGCGAGATCCGGGCCGAGGGTGGCTCGGCCAAGGCCCGCGCACTGGATGTCACAGATCTGCAATCCATGCAGGCGTTCGTGACGTTCGCCAAGGCGCAACATGGCAAGATCGACGTGATCATCAATAACGCGGGCGTGATGCCGCTGTCTCCCCTGGCCTCGCTGAAAGTCAATGAGTGGAACCAGATGCTCGATGTCAACGTGCGCGGGGTGCTGCATGGTATCGCTGCGGTCTTGCCGGACATGCAGGCGCAAGGGTACGGGCAGGTTATCAATATCTCGTCGATTGGCGGTCTTGCGGTCTCTCCAACCGCCGCGGTGTACTGCGCGACCAAATTCGCCGTCCGCGCCATCTCGGATGGTTTGCGCCAGGAAACGGACAAGATTCGCGTCACGGTGGTGTGCCCGGGTGTCGTTGAGTCGGAACTGGCCGATACGATTTCCGATGAGGTGGCACGCGAGGAAATGAAAGCCTTCCGGCGTGTGGCGCTCAACGCCGCCGCCATTGCACGAGCCCTCGCTTATGCCATCGAACAGCCCGACGATGTTGATGTAAGTGAGATTGTGGTACGTCCGACGGCCAGCCCGCACTGAGCCATCCTGAAAGGCAATCGCTCTCAGGCTCAAAGCAGTCGTGCATCAACGGCTGCTTTGGGCCGCTTCATTTTCGAGGCCGCAACGAAAACCATCTGTCGCGCCGTCAGTCGCCGCCGCTGAACACTCCAGAACCGCAGCCCTCTACCGACTTACAAGTCCGGGGGTAATGACCATGAGCGACATTCGCAAAGAGCAGGCGTTGGCCGCCTGGCGAAAATTACTGGAAGAGCCAGAGATCCGTATGGACGCCGAGGATCAATACGACGAGTTGCTGAAAATGGCCGACACTATGGAGCAGGAAGGGCTGATTACAGCAACAGAATGGCGCCAGTTGGTGCGCAAGGCCGGTGCGAGGTTCGCCCAGGCCACCGAGGGGCTTTCGGGCGGAACCTGAGAATTTGGCGGGGCAGGGCGCAGAGCGACGGTGCCGCATTGACAGCGGCAACTGTTGTTAATGGGAATCTGTATTAATTGCGAATAATTTTGTATAGCATGCGCGGGAGTTTTTTGGCGGATTCACCCCCTGCATTGGCCTATTCGTAAAGGTTTCCCTCTCCATGCGTCGAACCCTGCTTTCCATTTGTGTGCTGCAAGCATTGTCGCCTGCCTCATGGGCTGATCAAACGGGGGCATCACCCTCAACGCTGGAGCTGGACGCAACCGATGTCATCGGTACGGCGAATTACGAAAGGGCGGACGGCCCGGTGCAGGGTTATCGCGCGACGCGCTCGGCCAGCGCCACGCGTACCGACACCTCGATCCATGAAACTGCGCAATCGATCAGTGTGGTCTCGAAGGATGCGGTCGAAGATCTGGGCGCCACCCGATTGCAGGACGCGCTGGACTACGCCGGCGGCGTGGGGCGGGCGAACAATTTTGGTGGTCAGGGCCTGACCACGTTTACCGTGCGTGGCTTCACCACCGGCGAGTTCTATCGCAACGGTTTCCCGATCAACCGCGGCTATCCGAACATGCCGGATGCCAACACAATCGAACGCCTCGAAGTGCTGCGCGGCCCGGCCACCATGCTTTACGGCCGGGGTGATCCTGGTGGCACCTTCAACGTGGTGTCCAAGCAGCCGTTGCCTGAAAGCAGCGTCACCCTGGGCAGCCAACTCAACGATCAGGGCATGAAACGCGGCACGCTGGACGCTTCCGGCCCGCTCGACGAAGAAGGGCGTCTGGCCTATCGCTTGAACGTCGTGGGCGAGGGCGGCGACACTTTCCGCGATCATGTCGAAACCGAGCGCTACGGCATCGCACCGGTGCTCACCTGGCAGGCTACCGACGCGACCAAGCTGATTTTTGAAGGCGATTTCATGCGCAACAACGCGCCTCTGGATCGCGGCCTTACCCGTTACGCAAAACAGACGGGAACCGCTTCGCGCGACAGTTTTTTCGGCGAAAAAGACGCTGGCAAACTGCATAACGACAACAACATGGCGCAACTGCGTTTCGAGCACATGCTCAATGACGACTGGACCCTGGGCGGCGGTTTCCAGTGGCTCGACGGTTCGCTCAAGGGCAACGCAATCGAGGCTAATGGCATTGCCGATGACGGCCGCACTTTGGGGCGCAATTTCAACTATCGCAAGCTGGAGTGGACCGACAAGGATACCCAGCTCAACCTGACCGGGCATTTCGATACCGCGGGTTTGCAGCACACATTGCTCACCGGCATCGAGTACGAGGATTACGACTACAAGTCGATCATCCAGCGCTCCAGCGGCGCCGTCGGTGCGTACCCGATCAACATCTTCGACCCGGTCTACGGCCAGCCGCGCCCGGCGCTCACCCGCACGCCGACGCACGACAAGGAAAACCTCAAGACGTATGCCGCGTTCGTGCAGGATCAGGTGGCATTGACCGATAAACTCAAGGTGCTGGCCGGGGCGCGTTTCGAGCGCTTCGAACATGACTACGAAACTTACGTGCCCGGTGGCAAGAGCTGGCAGGCCAGTGACAACGCGGTGACTCCGCGCATCGGTGTGACCTATGACCTGACCGAGACATTGGCGATCTATGCCGACACGGCGCGCTCTTTCAAGCCGAACACCGGCGCCAGTCGCCAGGGCGGAGGGTTCGAGCCAGAGAAGGGCAAGTCCTATGAAATGGGACTCAAGTGGGAAGCGCTGGATCAGCAGTTGAGCGTCGACGCGGCGATCTATCAGATCGAAAAACGTAACGTGCTGACCACCGACCCGGTTGACTCGACCTTCAGCGTTGCGGCCGGCGAGGTGCGCAGTCGTGGATTCGACGTCAACGTGGCCGGCAACCTGACACCCGAATGGCGGGTGATGGGTGGCTACGCCTATGTCGATGCGGAGGTGACCAAGGACAACGTACTGCGCTCTGGCACGCGGCTGATGAACATCCCGAAGAACAGCTTCAGCCTGCTGAACATGTATGAGTTCCAGGACGGCACGCTCAAAGGATTGGGGCTGGGCACCGGCCTCAAGTACGTCGACGAGCGCGCCGGCCAAACCGCCAACACTGCGTTTTCGATGGGCAGCTACACGGTCGTCGACTTGCTCAGCTTCTACAAGATCAATGACAAGGTGCGGCTTAATCTCGACGTAAAAAACCTGTTCGACCGTGATTATGAAGAGGGCGCATTCGGCAACGTCTATGCCTACCCGGGGGCGCCGCGAACCGTGCAGATCGGCGTTTCCTACACCTTGTAGCAGGGTGGAGCAAAATTCTCACAGGCCACAAATGAAACAGCCCTGAATATTCAGGGCTGTTTCTTGATTATCCGATAACGCTTGAAACGTTCTTGCTGTAGCCGCTGCCGGCCTCCGTCAGATTCGCGTAAAAGATACAGCCGATCAGTCTCGCGAACAGGCCTAACGTATCCGCCAGATCCGGGTCGTCGAAAATCACCGCCCTGGAGTCCAACGCACACAGCGCGCCCCAAAGTTGTCCGTCAGGAAGGAAAATGGGCGCGCCTGCGTAGCTTTCAATCAAATATTGCTTCACCACGGGACGTGTGGAAAACCTGCCGTCGCGACTTATCTGCGGCACGAAAAGCACCTGAGGGTCTCTGCGAAACTCACTGCACAGTGTGGTCTCCAGTTCTAGGGTGTCACCGCTGTTGATCCCGAGCTCGATCGGATCGTAGGCGGAACAGACGATCCAGTCCGTTTCGGTGAATTTCGCGATCGCCGCGAAGCGCGTCCCGGTCATGCGTGTAACAAGCTGCAGAATATTGGTTGTAGCTTCAATTTCAGCGATAGAGGAACGTTCCTCTGCGCTTAGCAACGCTCTGTCAATGGTGTCACTGAGGGGCATGCATTGTTCTCCGGTCATGATTTTTTAAGTTGGCGACTGCTAAACGCTTTTGAAACTGCCCATTTTGATACTAAACAAAATGGATTCGTTCACATCAAAGGTTCCTGATGGCTGCAATAGCGAAGCGTCATTGGCGTGCGGCTTGAGGCGCCGTTATCGGCGGCGTAGCCTTGATCTCATAAATGTTGGATGTCGCATTGAATGAAAGGTGAGGAAAGTGGAAGGTGTAGTGTTGAGCGAAAAGATGCAACGTGAAGCTGATCGGCTCCTGGCGCAGATTGTCCGGGCAGACTCGATGATCATCGCCGTGAAGGCGGGGGCTCGTGCGGATGGCTTCGTGCTTGGGCTGGAAACCAGCGAGGTTCTGCGTGCCGGCGATGCTGAAAAGCTGTACGTCATTTTTGAAGCGGCTTTGGTCGAGCGGCTGAAAACGCTTTCTCGCAGTTGAGCTGCAGAACATTTATCCGCTTGAACTAACGATTGACCGGTAAGTCAGGGTAGTTATCTGCCACTCTGATTTTGAGGTTATTAATGCGCAATTACACCATCGAGTACCTGTTCAACGGCGAGTCCCGTACGCATCAACTCGCGTTGCAGCAGTCGAAGCTCTCCATTCACGACGCTGCCATGCATCTGCTGGAACTGCATTTTGGGGATGCTGAGAACAGTCTGATCATGCCAACAGCTGACTCGACTGCTGAAGAAATACTGGAGCAGGCCAGTCTGGTGGGTATTACGCAAATCGACGTGAAGGATGCAGGCGCTGACTGATTTCTTCTTCGCTCGCCCCCAGCCCCTGCGCGATGCCCAACCCTGCATTGACGATACTCACGTAGACACTCAGGCGAGTTGACACGCAGTCGTTCGGAAATCGGGACATCAGCATCCTTGAACCGCCAGTTGGTTCCAGTGGACAGGAGGGTATAACTGAGGCAGGCGGCGAAGGCGTCCCTTATGGCTCCTTTTTGTGCGCATAAAAAAGGGAGCAAAAAAGGGTACGGACAAAAAAGGGGGTTGATTTATTTCCAAAATATAAATCAGTTCCCATTTTAGTGGTCGCCATTTTAGTCATTTCGGAACACCTCCTGCCAAATCGAAGGCATAGCTGACGGTCTCTGGCGGCTTGTGGTTCTTATTGAACGAAAAAACTTTTCCGCCAGCGAGAGCGGCGCATGCTAGGCGCTCCTGCTCGGCAATGTTACCAATGAGCGAAGCGTCCATAGATGCTTGAGCGGTTCTGTAGCGGGTCAAAAAATCAGGTGTCGGGCGCAGCGCACTACCTGTGCACTCGGCGTAGTCCTTTTCTTCGACGGCCTGCCCCGCGAGGTCACGCATGGACCTACCGGCGAACGTTAGGCGTTCGCACCATTGTTGCTGCGGCTGAAAGCGTTTGCTGTGGGCGTATGTTTCGGCTGAAACCCGACCTGCCGCAGCTGCTTTGGCTTGTGGCGACCCGTCGGCCGCGCAGTTCAATTCCGTCCAGGGGGTACGCAGTTCAGATGTAAGCAGCAAACGCGAACGTTCTGCGTCCCAGCTGAAGATCGCCTTACGGTAGTGGACGGGTGCATCGATGAGCGAGCCGACGTTGATCTCCCGGATTACGCCCTTCGACACTTCTTGGTCGTCGCCCACAGCGGTGTATCCCTCGTGAGTGTGTGCACTGAAGTAGACAGGGGTTACGAAGGGAAACTCGTCGTGCAGCTTTAGCATCCACTGTGCCGAACTGCGGTCAAGGGCGCGAAGCGGATAGTGGCCGGTCAGCACTACCGCCTTGACGCTGCGCGTCGGATCGTCCCGCCATGACTTGAGCTGCTCTACGACTAGGTCACGCTGGCCTTGGCGAATAGTGCCGACATTGGAGTTCGACTCTTTCGACAGAAACTTAAAGCTCGGCACGCTGGGCCAATCAGTTGTGTCGAGCAGGATCACACCAAGCTCCGCACTGGTGACATTGCCAAGCTGTTTAAGGGGGACGCGTACGGATTGGAGCAGCGAGCCCTTGTTCCATTTATTCACCGAGTTGCCGGTGTTCATTGTTGCCGTGTACTCGTATGGGGTGTGGACAGTCAACTGCGAATTAACGAGCGGAGGTGTTGCTTTGCCCGCCGCCACAAGTACGCGTCGGTGATAGTCCGAGGCGTTGCAGAAGGTATCAATTGCAAGTGGGAGTTTTCCGCCGCTCTTCAACCGCAGGTAATCACAGTTGAACTGGTGCGGCCATTCGCGAGCATCTGGAAATGGGCGCAGTCTGTTGGCATCAGATGCAAGCGGATTGTCATCCAGCTGGCCGCAAACGGCGTTGAAGTGCCCCTCAAGTGAGGGATCGATGCTGTGGTTGACAGTAATTTTTCGGATGTAAAGCCAAGCCGTTCCCATCCAGCCGCCATAACTCATGTTCCCCTGAAAAATTCCATCGTGATTACCTTTGGCAATGTAGACGTTTGGAGCAGATAGAAAGGACAAGCGCTTAAGGCGCTTAAATTCGGAGTGGCATGAATAGTCCAAAAGATCGCCTAGGTGGATCACCGGTGGAGTCCCGTCTTGCTGAGTAATTCTCAGCATCACCGACTCGGCAACATACTTGGTGTAGAGATCCTGCTCGACGGAGCGGATGGCGACGTCGCTGGTGTCCTGCGCAAGGCGCGCGGAGTAGTACGTCGGATCGCCGAACAGCTCTCTCTCCTGATTGTCGGCCATGAAGTAGACAACGGCCATGGGGAAGTCGCCGCCGGCAATCGGCGTGGCAGATGGAGAATCTGGCAGAACTCGGATGGTCGAGTAGCATCCTGTCAGAACGGAAAAAAGGAGTGCGACGCTTATGCGCGCTAAAACGTGATTATCCATGTGCCTTGTCCACCATCAGAGCGTACGGTTGGAACTTCCACCCAGAGCCTTAGATTAGGCGACTGAAAAGTGGGACCGTTTTCATAAGGAGCAACGATTAAGCCAAAGGGCGAACGAAGTGAGCGGCAGTTAAGCGCATTACAGTTTCCGCTACTTGTGTCTGGTTGCGCTCCTTGCATGTGCGTAGCTCACTGTTCAATCTGTGTAACGCGCCAGAAAAACGACATGCGGTGAGCAAGAAAGGCGACATAGCTTTTGGCCATACCATGGAGCCTAGCAGTGTATCCATAGTCTGCAATTGGCCGATTCTGTCAAAAAATAGCTTCACCTCTCCATTCCCCTGGCAGGGTTTCTCTGTCAGTGAGCGCGGGGATGAACAGCAGATTGGGTTGTTACCGGAAGGGGAGCAGCACTCGTTCAATCTGGAAAACCACGTCTCACCCCACCACCTTTTACGCAGCATTGACCAGTGCTCGGATTTAAATGACCTGTGTACCCACCTGAAAGTAGTCGCCGATCAGCATTTGATGGCGAATGTTCATCCGTGCCTCAGAGAAAAGGGGACTGATTTATTTTCTGAGAAATAAATCCGTCCCCATTTTTTTGGTCCCATTTTTTTGCGCCCCCATTTTTTGCCATTTTTTGTTCCGGATTCCATGAAGAACCATTTTTTTGATGTGCGGTATGTGCGTTATGGAATGGCCACCCAGGTTTTTATTCCGTTTTATTTAAAAAAATATTGGACAGTGTGATTTTGATTGACTAGTGTCATTTTGCCTTTGCAGAGATATCCATAAAATTAATGTGCAAGGAAGCGATCTTATGCGATTAACTCCTAATTTTAGTTCTGGATCGAAACTTGCTTTTCTAGTGGCTACTGTTTTTATGCTTGCTGGTTGTCCCAAGCCTGCATTATATCGAGAGCCAATTGTTAGATATCAGCAGGCGTCGACAGTGGTTATCGAAGGAGCGCGCACTGAGTATGGTCTGGCAAACAGTAGAGAGTACGATAGTCTACTTAATGCTCATCTTGCTAAGCGAGAGCGTATTTCGCTTAGTGAAATTGATAAAGGAGATTGGCGTGTAATTAGCGCTGATGCTTTGGCTGTTCGTATGTCTGCGTTAGACGCTTTGACAAAACACGGTAAGTTATTGTTGGCTCTTGCAAGTAGTGATGCTCCTGACAGAGCAAAGGACGCAGCAAACTCACTTGATGATGCTGTCAAGGGTCTTCGTTTGTCACTTAATAATAATACCGCTCCTGATACGGTAGATGCTAAAGCAACTGCTTTTGCAGGCGTGGTGGCAGAGGTAACAAAACTTACTTTGGAAGCTAAAATTCAAAAGGCTCTAGATTCGGCAATAAAGTCATCTGAAAGTGCTGTTGAAGGACTAATAGTTTCAATTAAAGATGATATGGCTAATTTATATGAGCGCCGTCGCAATTCTTTGAGTTTGTCAAGAAAATCCGCTGTTGATGCCTATAATCTAGAGTTGACTCAGAAAATTCCTGATGCGGAAAAGCTGAAGAAGAATATTTCAGGGATTAAAAAGGCTGAGGAGGATTGGGACGGATTACAACTAATGCTAGGTGCTGGACCTGGTCTTGATGCAATGCTTCAAGCCCATCAGGAATTAGTCGTTTATGCGAAAAGCCCAAAGAACCCTCAGGATTTTTCTGAACTAGTGGAGGCTGTCGATGCTTTTGTATCTAGTGCGACGGTGATAGCTGATTCCATTAAGGTTTTACGTTCCGGGAAGGAGTGATGATTTATGTCTTCTGATATTATTTCTTACACTGATTTGATTAGGGCTGTTGGTGACTTGATAGTTAGGGTTGATGTGCTATCAACCGAATTTGATCCTGGCGTTCCAAAGCGACTTATTTTAGATGATATACGTGATGATTTAGATGTTTTTCAGAGGAAGTTAGTTCGTGCTTATTTCGATACGACGACGCCTCAAATTAAGAGTAAGGTGGATTCTTTAAGTAATATAAACTCTGAAATTAAAAAGACTATCAGTGATCTGGATAAATTTACTAAAACTTTGGAGCAGTTAGTGAAGTTTATAGAGGTGGGACAAGAACTTGTGAAGTTGCTTCCTGTTCCCCTGTCTTTGCGCTCTGCTTTACTGGTATAAGCGCACGCATATAGTTTAGCGTGCGTGGAATGTCAAAAGAGCTGTGCGATATAGTAGTAAGTAGTGCAGTGGTGGGTGCGTAACATATTGACTGTGTTAGCTATTTGTGCGTCTGTGCTATTCTGGAACGGGTTCGAATCCCTATTTCCCTCCACATAAGCCCCCCATGTAGCTCAATGAGTTACAGGGGTTTTTCTTTGTTTTTTAATGCTCAAATCGCCTCGGGGGCATAAGACGGACAATTTGGGAGCAAAATCCGCTACCTCCTTACCGCTTCAGCCCTTCCCAAATCCCATCGGTTCTGAGACATGCGAGGTCATCTGTTTAGCATTGGATGGGATCAGCTTGCCATAGTGTTTCTTAATCATGGTGGTGCGTGAGTGAATCCCCCCCCGGCTTTTTAAACATCCTATGACCGCTTTTGGCCGAATGCGGTCGCTCCTGAGCGGCAGCCATCGGCCCAGAGTATGTAAAACACCATGAACCTCATCGTCGTCGAGCAGTGACATTTGCTGACCGAGAGATCGCACGGTTATGTCACGCGCCATATCGTTCGTAGCCTGGAACACGCCAACGCTGTTTTTACAGCCTCTGGAATGGGCCGAAATCAGCCTTTTTCAGGCCATTAGCGCTTGCATCAAACCGTAGGCACCGATGATTTTCATGACCCGTTTCAAGTTGTAGGCGAGAACATTCAAGCTCATCAGCGCACTCACTCCGGCCAGCTTTCGCGTCAGGAACTGCGTCCGCCCCCATTCATTGTTTGAGCGTCCCGAAGGAAAAGCGAGCACGAGAGGGCGGTCGCGTAAGTTGCCCGGCTTCTGTGCGGTACGCCCGTCGCGGTGTTCGCCACTGCGACGTGGGCGAATCATGTTTCGTCGCGAACCTGCATCAGCGCGAACCCCAGCAGATTCAGGCCTTGCCACAGGTTGGGGTTATTCGCGTTTACGTGATCCTGGGCGAGTCCGATGCCCCAGATGCTGTCAACCGGGCTAGCCTCAACGATGATGCGAGAACCGGTACCCTTGAGGAATGCATTCAACTCCGGGTTTTGCGAGAACTTGGCCTGGTTGGCCCGGACGACAATTGCATACCGGTGTTGCAACCAATCGTGTTCGTTGAATCCACGCACGTTGCGGCCAAGCGCCTTGGCCGCGTTGGGCGTAGGCGCCGTTAGCACTTGAGCGCGAATGTCCTGATCGCCGAACAAGGCTGCTTTCTCTGCCATCATGAAATGTTCGGCAGTCGCGTAGCGTTGCCCGTCGACAACAAATTCGGCTTCGAACCACTGGCTGAAGCACGAAGCGCTGACTCCGTGCCTGCTTCGCTGGTGTCCCCAGAAAAAGACATAGTTCAGCTCCTCTCCAGCGTTGAAGCGGGAGCGGAGGTCTTCCAGATATTTGGAGTCGTGCAATTGGACTTCCTTCATGCTTTGTCAAAACCAAACAATGAACGCAGCCAACCTGCCGACTTCCGTTCATAGAAGGGCGTGGTTTGCTTGAGCAAGTAATCGCTAAGGCCTGAATCTGCGTCATGAACGCGGTACAGGTCAACGGGGTCGCCATCCGGAGCCAAGTCCGCGGCAACGCTGCCCGCTTCGCGCATGACCTGTTCAAAATCGCCGTCCGCTTCGATCCCGATGATCAGATGAGGCTTTTGGTCAGACGAAGCGTCATGCATCAATGCCAGAAACGCGCGCTTCACATTGCGATGTCTGGCGAGTAGTTGCTTGAGCGAATGGACCATCTTCGAGGGATATTGCGACGGCTGTCCCAGCAGTACCTGAGCGTCTTTTTCGACCGTGCGCTGCACCGGTTCCTGGCCGATCTCATCGGAGAGCAGGTAGCGCACTTCCTCGGGGAAAAACTCTTTCCCGTAGGTAGACTTTGGATTGAGGAAAAGAGGAGTGCCCAGCGTGATTTCAAACAGCGATCTGGCCGGGATCTCTATATAGGACTCCTCGCTGTTTATGGATCTTCGTAGTGTATGCAACGAAGTGAAAAACGGGATGACAGCGGAGCCGTCGGGCTTTTGCCAGTGCGCAATGCTGATGTTGCTGCCTGCCTCAAGGTTGACTTGCCCTTCGCCAGTGCCGGCGGTGCCGAGGACGTAGATTTCCGAATTCAGCAGCGTCTTGAAAAAATCAGGTCGGTGGGCGGGTTCATCCGCCGCCAGTCTGAGTGACTTTTCGAGGGTGTTTTCTTGCTGGGTATCCATGATGTCCATCGGCCGTTCCATCAATGCAGGCAAAAAATGGGTGACAAAGAACGCGCAGTTTTTCACGCTGCTGTGAAAACAGGAAGAACTGAAGCCTGATAAATCTGCCGCATCAGGAAGGCAACACTGCGTGATGACGCCGAGCCGCGTGGAAAGAATGCTCTATCTCGTCTTCAGTTCATTTGCGCACCGTAGAAGTGGTTGAGCAGTATCAACTCAATCACAGCTACAAAAACGCACAGCACGAGAAAGCCAGGACTGAAGACGCGCTTGCGGCCGGATGAGCTTATATCCATCCAGTTAGCGCCGGAATCGCCGGAAGTCAGCAGCAGGAACATTACCCAGGCACAAGCCCAAACTTTGCCCCAGAAACCAGCATTTCTGAAAGAAGTCATCCGTGTTTTTCCGTATGCCGCTTGATTCGGCAGATCTTTATTTGCTGGTTAAGCTTGGCGGGAGGGCATTTACGCCTTCCAGAGAACGCTTCCGTGCCAAACGAGACGGCCGATTGATTTCCTCAACCCCCAGAAACGACAAAGCCCTGAATAATCAGGGCTTTGTCGTATCAAATATGGCGGAGGCGATGGGATTCGAACTCATGGACCTGTTACAGTCGACGGTTTTCAAGACCGTTGCCTTAAACCACTCGGCCACACCTCCGTTTGCGTTGCGGGCGCCATAATACCTGAATGAAACAC
>Ga0207696_1000219_pt1 | contig 83088 bp, 55 predicted proteins | sample KBSS54metaG_FD_184403 | JGI IMG/M metagenome (GOLD analysis project Ga0207696, IMG submission 184403) | Switchgrass rhizosphere microbial communities from Kellogg Biological Station, Michigan, USA - KBS S5-4 metaG (SPAdes) (version 2) | ecosystem: Host-associated > Plants > Roots > Rhizosphere >... | reverse complement strand
GCAACAGCCAGGCGGCTTGCACCAGGGTGTTGACCGTGACCCGCTGCTGGCGGGCGAAGTCCGCCAGCGCCTGGGTAGGGGCGGCATCCAGTACCTGGTAATGGTCGCCATGGCCGCTGGCCAGGTCAGCCTTGTCCTGGCGCATGGCCGGAGCCAGCCGCGTGGGGGCTTGCAGGGGCTCGAGCTGCTGCAGCCAGAAAGCCTCGCTGCGGGCAGCGTCCTGCTGCTGCAACCACTGGATATAATCGCGATACCGGGTCGCTGGGGCGCCTGGGAGAACGTCGGCATAAGCCTGCAACACCTCACCCATCAACCGCGAGCTGCTCCACCCGTCGAGCAGGATATGGTGCTGGGTATAAATCAGGTGCCAGGTATCATCACCGGTACGGATCACCGCCAGGCGCAGCAATGGCTCGTGCAGAAGGTCGAAACCACGGCGGCGCTCAGCCTGGGCATATCCGGCCAGCTCGGCCTGTGCATCCGGGCGCTCACGCCAGTCCAGGGACACCACGGGGAACGACACGTGGCGACGAATGACCTGAAGATGATGGCCCTGCACATCGATGAAGCTGGCGCGGAGCACTTCATGGCGGTCAACCACCCGTTGCCAGGCAGCGATGAACCGGGCCACATCCAGCCCCTGAGCATCAACGCGCATCTGGTTGATGTAATCACCCGCCCCCTGCGCCAGCAGGCTATGGAAGAGCATCCCTTGCTGCATGGGCGATAGCGGGTAGATATCCTCGATATGGGACGCAGGGATCGGCAGACCGTCCAATTGCGCTTGGACAAGCCCCGCCAAGGGCACATCAGACGGTGTGATACCGCCAGCGCCCTCGGCGCTGCAATGCTCGGTGACAGCGATCAGGCACTGCTCCAGTGCCAGGGCCAGGCCCTTGATGGTCGCCGCCTCGTAGACATCCCCGCTGTAAGTCCATTCCAGTTGCAGTGCGCCGTCGTACACCTGCCCATTGAGGCTCAGCCAGTTGCCCAGCGGCGCCTGTTCGCTGCGCGAACGGCCGGCATTCTCCAACGCAGGGGAGAACAACGCGCCATCCTTGGCAGCAAAGCTGCCATCGAATTGCCCCAGGTAGTTGAAGGTCACCCGCGGCTGCGGCAGCGCCTGCAAGGTCGCGCGGTTATCCGGTGTTCCCAGATAACGCAGCACACCGTAGCCCAGGCCACGGTCCGGAATAGCCCGCAATTGTTCCTTGACCGCCTTGATCGACGCTGGCAGCGAGTCGCCCGGTGTCAGGCGCACAGGGAACAGGCTGGTGAACCAACCAACCGTGCGGCTGAGGTCCGCGTCGAACACATCTTCACGCCCATGCCCTTCCAGCTGGATCAACACGGATGGCTGCCGGCTCCATTGGCACAGCGCGGTGGCCAGTGCCGTCAACAGCAAATCATTGATCTGGGTGCGGTACGCAGCAGGCGCCTGCTTCAACAGACGCTGAGTGTGACGCGCGTCAAGGCGCGTCATGACGGTGCGCTCGTGGTGCCCGCCCTGACTGCCTTCGGCGTGATCCCTGGGCAATTCCTGCACGGGCTGGTCGAGCATGGCCTGCCATACGCCCATCTGTGCCTGCAGTCGGGGACTGACAGCGTGACGATGCAAGTGCTCGGCCCACTGCTGTAATGAACAGGTTCTGGCCAACGGCTGAGGCTGGCCGCCTTCGGCGAGTTGCCGGTAGGTGGTTTGCAAGTCTTCGAGCACGACTCGCCAGGACACACCGTCCACCACCAGGTGGTGAGCGATCAGCAGCAAGCGCTGCTGGCCGTCGGCCAGGTTTATCAGCACGCCCCGCAGCAACGGGCCATTCTCGAGGTCCAGGCTGGCCTGTGCTTGCTCGCCTACGGCTTGCAAGCCAGCCATGTCCGCGACGTCGTGCTGCCACAGCAGGGTCTGGGGGTTCACTGGTTGGAATGATGCCGTCCATGCCTGGTCAGCGTGGATAAAACGCAGGCGCAACGCATCATGGTGCTGCACCACCGTGAACAGGGCCTGCGCCAACGGTTCAGTCTCCAGGCGCTGGCGAGGGGCAAGCAACAAAGACTGGTTCCAATGATGCCGTTGCGGGATGTCGGCGTCGAAGAAACGGGCCTGCGCGGGCAGCAACGCCAACGAGCCCGTGACCGGCGCCTGCACTACTGGTTTTTTTGCTTCAATCCGCTTGACCACCTGGGCCAACGCACCGATGGACTGTTTCTCGAACAATTGCTTGGGGGTCAGTTTGAGGCCCAGGCGCTTGGCGCGGGCAACGATCTGCAGGCTGAGAATCGAGTCACCACCCAATTCAAAGAAGTTGTCGGCGCTGCCTACCTGATCCAGTTTGAGAACATCGGCCCACACCTGCGCCAGCGCACTCTCGATATCCCCCACCGGCGCCACGAAGCCACGGGCAACCACGCCTGGCTGGGGCAGAGCACGCTTGTCCACCTTACCGTTGGCGGTCAACGGCAAGCGTTCGAGCAATAGAATATGCGCCGGCACCATGTGCTCCGGCAATTGGGCCAGCAGGCGTTCCTGCAACGCGGGCACGGTAATGCCTGGCTCGACCACGCAGTACGCCACCAACTGCAGCCGGGCCTCATCACCCTCAAGCGGCAGCGCGTGTACGAACGCCTCGCGAACACCCGCGATGCCGGCAAGCAATTGGCCCACCTCCCCTGGTTCGACCCGGTAACCGCGGATCTTGACCTGGTCGTCGGCACGGCCGACAAAGCTGATGAGACCATCGTCGACGACCCTCGCCCTGTCCCCGGAACGGTACAACCGCTCGCCATCGGCATGGGGAACGAACCGCTCCGCTGTCAGCCCTGGCTGATGCAGGTAGCCTTGCGCCAGGCCGGCACCGCCCAGGTAAAGCTCACCTGCCACGCCCTGGGCTACCGGGTTGAGATAACGGTCCAGGATCCGGGCACGCCCATTGCCCAGGGGCAGCCCCACCGGGACGGCTGCTTCGCCCTGCCGCCGCACCACAGGTTCATGGGTAAGAATACCCACGGTTGTTTCGGTGGGGCCGTAGTGGTTGATCACCCGGCACCCTGGCTTGAGGCTGCGAATTTTATCCACCAGCGCCGCCGGGCACGCCTCACCGCCCAGGATCAGGGCCTGGGCCGGTAGCACATCGGCTGCCCGGGCCGCTTGCAACAGCCCTTGCAGATGGCTGGGCACTACCTTCAGCACACCGATCTGGTGCTCGGCCATGTAGGCCGCGAAACCGTCCGGGTCGAAGGCCAGGTCACGGGCCAGCAGATGCAGTTCCCGGCCCGAAGCCAGCGCCCCGAAAAGCACCGTATGCCCCAGATCCGCGGCAATGGTCGAGACCATGGCCATGCTGCCACCGGGTTGCAGCGCAAGGCGTTCCAGCACCCCCTGAACATAATTGGCCAACGCCTGATGGCTGATGACGACCCCTTTGGGCTGGCCGGTGGAACCCGAGGTGAAGATGATATAGGCCGGTTGAGCCGGGCTGATATCGACGGCCACGAACAGGTCGCTGCAATGGCTCCATTTTTCAGGTTCGAAGGCCAGGCCCTGAAGACCCTGCAGCCCTTGGAAGCGGTTGTCGCCGGGGGCATGGACAAGCATGGCCGCGCCGCTGTCCGTCAATAGTTGATGCAAGCGCTTGGCCGGCTGCTGCGGGTCGAGGGGCAGGTAAACCGCGCCGGCCTTGAGCACGGCAAGCAGGCTCACGACCCACTCGATGCTGCGCTCCTGGCAGACTGCGACCACTGTGCCTGCCTGCGCGCCCTGACCGCGCAACCACTGTGCCAGGCGGTTGCTCTGCTGCTCAAGCAGCGCATGGGTCATGGTCTGCCCGTTACACTGCAGGGCAACGTCGTCGGCTTGCCGAGGGGCATGGCGCCATAACGCCAGGAAGTCGCTGAATGGGTAAGGTGCCGAATGCTCAGCTACTTGGCCCCCAGGTTCGGGCTGCTCGGCGATACGCGCGTGGGGCGTCTGGACCATGGTTTGCAACGTACGCAACAGCGACGCAGCGAGGCGCTCGATGGTAGTGGCATCGAACAGGTCGGTGGCGTAAGTGAAGAGGGCCTCGATACCCTGGGCCGAGTCAGTGAAATCCAGGGCCAGGTCGAACCGCGCGGCGCTTCCCTCGAGCGCGAATCCTTCAACCGCCAGGTCGCCCAATACATTACGCGCCTTGCCTGCGGCACTCAGGTTCTGGTTGAGCTTGAACTGAAAGAGCGGGTTGTGGCCCAGGTTTCGCTCTGGCACCAGCGCGTCGACCAACTGCTCGAATGGCAGGTCTTGATGAGCCTGAGCGCCCGTCACGACCGATTTGGCCTGCTCAAGCAGGTGCGCGTAGCTCTGGCTTTCATCCACCTGCACCCGCAGCACCTGGGTGTTGATGAAGAAGCCGATCAGCCCTTCCAGCTCGCTGCGGTTGCGCCCGGCGTTCGGTGCACCAACCCGGATATCGCCCTGCCCGGTGTGACGTGCCAGGACCACGGATACCGCCGCCAGCATCAACATGAAAAGCGTCTGGCCTTCCTTGCGCGCCATGGCCCGCAATGCCTCGGCCAGCACCGGTGGCACATCGGCCCGCACTACTGCGCCACGATAGCTGGGGGTGGCGGGCCGCGCGCGGTCCAGTGGCAGGGTCAATACTGGCTGCTCGTCCCCGAGCTGGGCCTTCCAATACGCCAGTTGCCGCTCGCCCTCGCCGGCCTCCAGCCAGGCACGCTGCCAAATGGCGTAGTCAGCATACTGAATCGGCAGTGGCGCCACGGGGTGCGCCTGCCCCGCCGCCAGCGCACTGTAGGACTCAATGAAATCCTGCACCATCAGCTCACTGGACCAGCCGTCGCAGACGATATGGTGCATGCACAACACCACCACGTGCTCGTCCGGCGCCAGGCGCAGCAACTTGACGCGCATCAAGGGGCCCGCGAGCAGGTCGAACGGCAATGCCACGTAGTCCTGTACCCGCTGGCGCAGCGAAGCGTCGTCCAGCCCGGCCGTGCAGGTCTCGATCTCCAGAACCGCAGGGGCCGCTGGCACAATCTCCTGGAAGAATTCGCCCTCCACGGCCCTGAATCGAGTACGCAGAGATTCATGGCGGTCCAGCAGGTGGGTCAACGCCCCCTGCATCGCCGACTCATTCACCGCACCGCGCAAACGCACAGCCATGGGTACGTTGTAAAAAGCGCTGTCGGGTTCCATCTGCCAGAGAAAGAACAACCGTTGCTGGGCATATGACAGAGGAACGGCCGACACCGCGTGGCGTGTGCTGGCGATGGGCAGCAGCCGGAAGCTTTGGCCCGTGGCGATCATCTTGTCGAGGATCTGCCGACGCTGGTCAACGGGAAGGCCCACGAACCGAGCGGCGATACGGTGTGCAGTGGTCTGGTCCATTTCAAACCTCCGCCAGGTCATTCATGAGTTTCTCGATATCGCTCAGGCCGTCGTTGTCGAGGGACAGGCCCTGGTCTTCCAGTGTCATGGTGAATTCGCTCAAAAGAGGTGACTCGAAAATAAGGCGCAACGGTATGTCGATACCCAACTGTGCATTGATCCGGGAAACAGCCTGGGCGGCCAGCAATGAATGCCCTCCCAGTTCGAAGAAGTGATCGTTCAGCCCTACCTGCTCCAGGTTCAGCAGCTCGGCCCAGATCCCGGCTACCTGGCGCTGGCGGTCGGTCTGCGGCGCTGCGTAACCCGCCTGTACCAGGGCGATGTCCGGGGGTGGCAAGGCCTTGCGGTCGAGCTTGCCGTTAGGGGTCAGCGGCAGCCTTTCGAGCATCACCAGCCAGGCAGGAACCATATAGTCCGGCAAGGTCAGCTTGAGGTGCTCCTTGAGCGCTGCGCCCAGGCGTTGCTGATCCTCGCTGCCACGCAGTACCGCAGTGTCGACTGGCACTACATAGCCCACCAGTTGCCGGCCTCCCGCGCCTTCGGTATCGATTACCACCGTCTCGTGCACCGCCGGGTGGGCGTGGAGTCGTGCCTCGATTTCACCCAGCTCGATGCGCAGGCCACGTACCTTCACCTGGTGGTCAATGCGCCCGGCGTACTCGATCAAGCCGTCGGCGCGGTAGCGCGCCAGGTCGCCGGTACGGTAGAGGCGCCCTCCCCGGCCGCTGTCATCGAACGGATCAGGCAGGAATTTCTCGGCTGTCAGCCCAGGACGGCCAAGATACCCACGTGCCAGGCCGTCGCCGGCCAGGCACAGCTCTCCGGCGCCGCCCACATGCGCGGGCTGGCCAGTCACGTCCAGCAGATAGGCTGACGTGCCGGCAACAGGCCGACCGATGTTGGCCTGCCCACCCGCCGTTCTCAGCGTCCAGGTGGAATAGGTGGTGTCTTCCGAGGGCCCGTACAGGTCGTAGACCTGCTTGACGTGCCCAAGGCGATAGAGGGCATCGACCAGACTCTGCTTGAGCGGTTCACCGGCCAGGTTGATGGTATGAACCGACGCCGGTATATGGCCGGCTTCCAACAGTGCCTTGATGGCTGAAGGCACGGTATTGATCAGCTCAACGCTGTCCCTGGCCGGCAGGTACGGCAGCTCCAGCGCATTGCTGGCGAGTATCACCCGGCCGCCCGCGGCCAGGGTAACGAACAGCTCCCATACCGATAGGTCGAAGCAGACCGAAGTGGCGGCCAGCACTCCTTGCAATTGATGGGGCGGGTACACCGCGAGTGCCCAGTCGATCAGCGCGCTGGCATTGCCATGCTCGATGAGCACGCCTTTGGGATGGCCAGTCGAGCCGGACGTGTAGATGCTGTACGCCAGGTTGGCGGGCGTCGCCCATGGCAGCAGATCGTGATCGGGAAAGTCTTCCAGTGCCGTCCGATCCAGCAACAACGTGCGTACTGCCTCACTGGCCGGCAACTGCGGGGCCAATGACGAGTGGGACAACAGCACGGGCGCGCGGCTGTCTTGCAACATGTAGGCAAGCCGCTCCCGCGGGTACTGGGGGTCGAGCGGTACGTAGCCCCCACCCGCCTTGAGCACTGCGAGCATCGCGACCACCAGGGTCGCATCACGCTCCAGCGCAATGGCCACTAATACGTCCGGGCCGACGCCCAGTACGCGCAACTGATGGGCGAGGCGGTTGGCACGCCGGTTGAGCGCGTCATAGGTATACGCCTGCTCACCTGTAATCAGTGCTTCGGCCTCGGGGGTTCGGCGCACCTGGGCCTCGAAGCGTTCATGCAGGCAATGCCCTGTCTTGACGCCAGGGGCCGCCCGGCCCCAGTCCTCGATGATCAACCGGTGCTCGGCGCGGTCAAGCAACGGAACCTGCGCCAACGCCTCGCGCGGTTGCCCGGCCACCGCCTCGAGCACATTGCACCAATGCCGGGCCATGCGTTCGATACGGGGTGAATCGAACAGGTCCGCGGCGAAATTGAATGTCGCGGTGACCCCGTCGGAGCGCTCCAGGGTATTGAGCATCAGGTCGAATTGAGCCGTCTGCTCGACCACCTCGACCTCTGCCACCCGCAAGCCGTGCAGGCTATGTGCCGAAACGTGCTCGCCGAAATCACGCAGGTGGTTGTAGGCCACCTGGAACAGCGGGTTATACCCCAGGCCGCGCTCTGGTCGCAGGGTTTCCACCAAAAGATCGAACGGCACATCCTTGTTGGCCTGGGCCTGCAAAGTCGTCTCCTTGACGTGGGCCAGCAGGTCCGCGAAAGGAGCGCGATGATCGACACCTACCCGTGCGACCACGGTGTTGACGAAGAAACCGATCAGGCCTTCCAGCTCCAGGCGGTCCCGATGGGTGACCGGCACGCCGATGTTCAGCTTTTCCCTGCCGCTGTACCGCGAAAGCAAAAGGGCGAAGGCACTGAGGAACACGTGGAACAAGGTCGCATTGGCATCGAGCGCCAGCGCACGCAGACGAGCGACCAGCGTGTCCGGCAGGCGGATGTCGACGCGCCCCCCGCGGTAGCTCTGCACTTGCGGGCGCAGCCGGTCGCCAGGGAGTTCCAGCAAGTCGAAATCGTCCTCCAGTTGCGCCTTCCAATAGGCCAACTGCTCCTGCCACAGCCCTTGTTCCAGCGCCTTGCGCTGCCAGGCGGCGTAGTCAGCGTACTGGATCGCCAGCGGTTGGCGCTCATGAGGCTGGCCGGAGGCGCAAGCGTTGTAGGCGGCGGCGAACTCGCGCACCATGATACTCATGGACCAGCCATCCGAGACGATATGGTGCAGCGTTACCGCGAGCACATGTCGATCTTCGCCCGTCTTGAACAAGCGTGCCCGCAGCAACGGCCCTGTGGCCAGGTCGAACACCGCGAACGCTGCCTGCGCGACCTGCTGGTCCACGGCGCTGCGAGGCTGAACGCTGAGGTCCAGGTAACCCAGTGGCACAGGAGCCTGAGGCAGGATGTGCTGCCATACGCCGCCTTCAGTCTCCTGAAATACCGTGCGCAAGGTTTCGTGGCGCGCCACCAAGGCGTCCAGCGCGGCCTGCAGGGCCTCAACGCGCAAGCCGCCCTCCAGGCTGACCACCAGCGGCGTGTTATAGGCGGTGCTCAGTGGATGAAGTTTCCAGAACAGCCACTGGCGGTGCTGCGCATGGGACAGCGGCAGAGGCTCTTGACGGTTGACAGGCTCGATGGCCAGGGCACCGCTCTGCCCACAGCGCGCGACCGCGTCGGCGAACGCTTGCAGGTCGGCGGTATCGAACAAGGTCCGCAACGCGACATCAACGCCCAACTGCTGCCTGACCCGGGAGACCACCTGGGTCGCCAGCAGCGAGTGGCCGCCCAGAGAAAAGAAGTCGTCCTTCAAGCCAACCTGCTCGACCTGCAGCACCTGCGCCCAGATGCTCGCCAGGTGCACTTGCAACGGGGTAGCCGGGGCGACGTAAGTGGCCATGACGGCCGTGGGTTCGGGTAGCGCCTTGAAGTCGAGCTTGCCATTCACGGTCACTGGCAGGCGTTCGAGCAATATCAGATGGCTGGGGACAAACGGCTCCGCCAATCGCTGCTTCAACACTTCGCGCACCGACTCCAGCCAAGGGGTGGCGGTTTCCTGGCCTGATGCCGGTACCAGGTAGGCCGCCAGTTGCTGCGTGTCACCTTCGCCTGCCACCCGCACCACGGCACTGGCGACGCCGGGTACCGCCAACAGGCAGCGCTCGACCTCTGCGATTTCGATGCGGTGGCCACGGATCTTCACCTGGCCATCTCGGCGACCGCCAAACACCAGCTCACCGTGCCGGGTGTGACTCACCCAGTCACCGGTGCGGTAGTGGCGCGCGCCTTCCCCTTCGGCGTCGGGCACGAAGCGTTCGGCAGTCAACCCTGGCTGGCCCAGGTAGCCGCGTGCCAGGCTCGGCCCGCCAATATAGAGTTCACCGCGTGCACTCCCGGGTACAGGCTGCAGGGCGTCATCCAGGACACGGGCGTGTACCCGCGCCAGTGGCCGGCCCAGCAAGGGCTGCCCATGAACTTCATGGGTCAACACCCCAACGGTGGTTTCGGTGGGCCCGTAGTGGTTGATCACCGTGAGCGCTGGCGAAAGGGTATTGATACGGCCCAGCAGGCCGGGCGAGCAGGCCTCGCCCCCCAGCACCAGGCACCGGCGTGGCAACGCCGCAGGCCCGGCGTCGAGCATCGCTTGCAGGTGCGACGGCACAATCTTGAGCAGGTCGACGGCGTTGCCTGCCAGGTAGGCCGCGAATGCCTCGGCATCCAGCACAGTGGCCTTGTCCAGCATGTGCAGGGTCTTGCCAGTGCACAGGGCCAGGTAAAACGCGGTATGGCCAAGGTCGGCCGCCGGAGTGGTGACCATGGCCAGGCTCTGCACTTCAGCCAGGGGCAAGCGCTGTGAAATACCGTACACGTAACTGCCCAGCGCGCCATGGCTGACCGCTACCCCTTTGGGCTGGCCGGTAGTCCCCGATGTGTAGATAACATAGGCCAGGTTGTCGGCACTGACTGTCGGCAACTGGCGCCGCTCGGCACCGCGCCACGGCGTGCCGACGGCGATCTGCCGAATGCCTTCGAGACCTTCGACCGCCCCTGCCAGCACCCGCACCTGACTGTCTGCCAGCATGAATTCGATACGCGAACGTGGCTGTTCGGGATCCAGAGGCAGGTAAGCAGCGCCAGCCTTGAGGATGGCCAGGATTGCCACCAGCATCTGTACCGAACGATCGGCGATCACCCCAACCCGCTCGTCTACCTGAACGCCTGCATCGAGCAGTACCTGAGCCAGCTCATCGGCCTGCTGATCAAGCGCTGCGTAAGTCATCGCACCCCCTGCCCCCACGGCCGCGATGCGTTCGGGGTGCTGGGCGGCTGCCTGTTCAATCAGGTGATGAATGCACGGTGAAGCCGGTGGGCTCGCGCGCTCCGGCGCCTGGGCGAGTGCCGGGTTACCGCTCAGGGGGAGCTCGCCGATCAGCGCCCCGCTGTGGCCGGTCAGACCTGCGAGCACTTGCAGCCAGTGCTGGCTCATCTCGACAATAGTCGTGGCGTCCAGCAAATCCTGGGCATAGGTGAAGGCCGCGTGCAGTGTGCCGGCGCTTTCGTAAGTGTCCAATGCCAGGTCAAAGCGTGCGCTATGCCGCGCCAAGCCGGCTTTCTGCACCACCAGCCCGGAGGCGGTGCGAATCTGACCGGCGTCGGCAACCACCGGCTGGTGGTTGAACAGTACCTGGAACAAGGGGCTGTGGCCGGCCCCGCGGCCCGGCGCGAGCACTTCGACCAGCCGCTCGAAAGGCATGTCCTGATGGGCCTGTGCACCCAGCGCGGTTTCCTTGACCCGCTGCAGTAGCTGGGGAACATCGATCAGCGGATCGATGTCGGTGTGCAACACCTGGGTGTTGATGAAGCAGCCGATCAGGCCCTCGACCTCGGCGCGGTGGCGGTTGGCCACCGGCACTCCTACGCGCAGTGCACGCTGGCCGGTATAGCGCAGGAGCAACACCTTGAACGCCGCCAGCAGCACCACGAACAGCGTGACCCCGTGCGCCCTGGCCAACTGCCGCAACTCATCGGCCAGCGCTTGCGGGACCTGCCATTCATGGCGTGCGCCCTGGTAGCTGGCGGTCGATGGGCGCGGGTAATCCAAGGGCAATTGCAGCGGCGCATGGTCGTCCCCCAGCTTGCCGCGCCAGTATTGCAACTGGCGGTCCTGTTCGCCTGCGCCGAGCCAGCTCCCCTGCCACAGGGCGTAATCGCGGTACTGCACGGGCAAAGGCAACAGCCCTGCATCGGTACCCGCACACGCTGCGTCGTAGAGCCGCACGAACTCCTCGATCAGCACATTGAACGACCAGCCATCGGCGGCGATATGGTGCAAGGTAAGCAACAGCATGTGCTCGTCATCGGCCAGCTTCAGCAACTGCACCCGCATCAGCGGCCCGCGGACCAGATCGAACGGCGCGCGCGCCTCGGCATCGGCAACCTCGTGAGCGACCTGCTCCCGCGCCTTGGCCGCGAGTGGAGACAGGTCGCGACGGACAATCTCGACCCGCACACTCGCAAGCACCAGCTGCCGCACGTGCTCGCCGTCGGCGACAAAAACAGTGCGCAGTGTTTCGTGGCGCGCCGCCAATTGGTCGAACGCAGACTGCAGCGCATCGACATCCAATGCCCCCTGCAAGCGTACCGCCAATGGCAGGTTGTAGGCGGGGCTGAGCGGGTCCATCTGCCACAGGAACCACATGCGCTGTTGCGCACTGGACAAACCGTCGCGCCCCTGCACGTCGACACCGGCCGGGATGGGGAACAAGGAAAAATCAACGCCTTCTGCCTGCAGCCCGGAGAGGAACAACCGGCGTTTTTCCAAGGGCAGTTCGATAAAGCGACGAGCGAGTTTCAGTGCATCTGCGGCATTCATGCAGGGCGTCCTTGTGGAATAGGAAGCGGGGCTGTCAGGCCCGGTCAGTTCCAGAAGAACGAAACAGCAGCAGCCTGATTTAGCCGATAGGCCAAAAGCACATCGGCCCGAAATGGGCCGATGTGCAGAACAGCGTGGGCGTCAGGCAGAACGGCCTGCACCATGGCCCTCGGCCATGGCCACCACCACCTTGCGTGGGCCCGTGAACGGCGCGCGCGAGTGAGCTGCCAGCATGTTGTCCAGCATCAATACATCGTTCTCCAGCCAGGGAAAGCTGATGGTGCAAGCGTTGAGCACTTCCCTGACTTCGTCGAGCAGCGCATCCTCAAGCGGCGTGCCGTCCGCATAGTAGACATTGCGCGGCAACTCCCACTCGTCGTCCACCACCTCCAGCAGGCTTTCGCGCACCTCGGGCGGCAGGTTGGAGACATGAAACAGGTGCGCCTGGTTGAACCACACCATCTCTTGCGTATAGGGGTGGCGCGCTACCACTTGACAGCGCTGACGAGTACGCAGCTCGCCATCGTCCTTCCACTCGCATTCGATGGCATGGGCACGGCAATAGGCCTCGACCGCCGCTGGGTCTTGCGTGTTGAACACCTGCTCCCACCCCACGTCCAGGCCGTTGCCATAGTTGCGCACGTACATCAGGCCCTTTTCCACCAGACGCTCACGGACCCGCGCGGGGATGCGTCGGTAGATCTCGCGACTGTCGGCAATAGGCGTCTCGCCACCGGTCTGGGCGGCGATCATGCTGTAGAACCAGATCTTCATCGGCCATTCCAGGGTGTAGGCCTGCTCGTTGTGCAGTGGAATGCTCTGGTGAGCCGGGTATTCGGTGGAGGTATAGACACCCTTGGTCACGTTGCTACGGGGCGTGGAACCGAACTCGTAATTGAGCAGCGGGTGCCCAAATGCCGAAGCGAAACCGCGGAAGGCTTCCGGCCCCCCGACGTCGAAACCGCGAAACAGCACGCCGCCGCTACGGTGCAAATGCTCGTTGACCCGTGGCGCCAGGCCCTCGAACGCCGACTGCAGGTCCATGCCAGGCTCGGGCGCGGTGACCACCATGGGCAGCAGACCACCGCCGGCCAGCAGCGGCTTGATTTCAAATTCCAGCACAGCGCTCATTTCGTCTCTCCTTGGGTGCGGGCGCGCCCTGTGGGGTGCCATGGGCCATTGCCATGGCGGCTAGAGACAAAAACGTTCGAGCAGAGGGGCAAATTAAGCATTTTGAAAGCGGTGTAGCCTGCTCAGATCGCCATGCGCACCACTTGATGCAGCCGATACAAAATCCCAAGGCTTCCCACTCGTTCATGACATGAACCCCCAGCAGGAACCTGCAATGACTTCAACATCCCCCCGCTCGCAGAGTGGCTACCGTCTGTTCGACCTGTACTTGCTTCGCCGCGAACCGTTGAGTGGTGCCCTTGTGCGCTTGGTGTTCAGCGGCCCGGACGCCCATCGCCTGCGTGCCCTTGCGCCCGATCAGCGGGTCAAGCTGCTGTTCCCCGCCCCGGATGGCAGTGCTGCGGCGCTTCCCCACGACGGCAACTGGCTGAGCACCCTGCGCAACCTGCCAGAGGAGCAACGTCCACCGATGCGCACCTACACCCTGCGCGGCGTACGTCCAGACCTGGGTGAAGTGGATGTGGAGTTCGTGCTGCACGGTGATACCGGCCCCGCCTCCACCTGGGCCAACCGCGCACAAGCAGGCGCGCCACTGCAGATGGTCGCACCCAATGCCGACTTTCCAGGCGACCCCGGCGGCTACGAATGGAAACCGCCTCACGGGCTGCGCAACGTGTTGCTCATTGGCGATGAAACAGCGCTACCGGCCATCGCCGGCATTCTCGAAGCCTTGGCCCAGGTGTCTCCCGCGCCTCAGGTACAGGCCTTCATCGAAGTGCCCCACGCCACTGATCAGTTGGACCTTTGCGCGCCGCCGGGCGCCCAATTGACCTGGCTACCCCGCGACACCTTGGGATTGAGCTATGGCGAAGGCCTGCAACGAGCCGCGAAACAACTGGCCACGCTGCCGGCCAGTGCTGGTCCGGGCGGCGGTGAGCAGACACTTGAGGACGTGGACATCGAAACTCAGATTCTCTGGGACCTGGCCAAGCCCGAGGGCAATCAGTTCTATGCCTGGGTCGCTGGCGAATCGGCCGCGGTGATGGCGATTCGTCGCCACTGGGTGGGCGAGTTGGGGCTGGACAAGCGGGCGTTGACCTTCATGGGGTATTGGCGGTTGGGCCGGGCGCTGGACTAGGCCCTTATGGCAATCCACCGGCCAGGCAACGGACCTGGCCGCGTCACGAACGCCGCGCAACATCAGGCACACCGCATGCACCGTCGACGCGGCCGAGTCCGCTGCTGCACTCAGGCGCTGAGCGGCGCGCGGTCGTGACGGATGCTTTCGTCGAGGTTGGCCTTGAGCAGGCGCAATACCTTGGCTTCGTGTTCGTGAATGAAGAAGTGACCACCCGGCAGCATGTCCAGGGTGAAACTGCCTTGGCCTTCCTGCTGCCAGGCGACCAGTTGCTCCTGGCTGGCCCTGTCTTGCGCGCCGCCGAGCACATGCAACGCGCACGTCAGGGGTGGGCGCGCCCGGTACTGGTAGCGGCCACACATGAGGAAGTCGGCCCGCAGGATAGGCAAGGTCAACTCCATGAGTTCCTGGTTGGCCAAGACCTCAGGCGGCGTGCCCTGCAAATCGCGCAATTGCTCTTTGAGTTCATCGTCGCTCTTGGGGTCGGCGAAACCGCGTTCGTAGTCTTCCCGGCGCGTCGGCGCCGCCGTGCCCGAGGCGATCAATGCCAGCGGTTGCGGTGCGCCACCCTCACGCAGGGCATGGGCCATTTCGAAGGCCAGCAACGCCCCCAAACTGTGCCCGAACAATGCGTACGGCCCAGTGATCCTGGGCAGCACCTCCCTGGCCAGTTGCCGGGCCAGGGCGTGCATATCCGTCTGCAACGGCTCGCCCAGCCGCGCGCCACGCCCGGGCAGTTCCACCGGCACCACGCTCAGCCATGCCGGCACCGCGCGCCGCCAACGGCTGTAGACCATGGCGCTGGCGCCAGAGTACGGCAGGCAGAACAGTTGCACATTCGCCATGGTCAGGGCCTCAGTGAGTGGCTTGGGCCGCTTGCTCTTCCATGTGCTTGCGCAGGCTCAGGGGGCGCATGTCGGTCCACACTTCTTCGATGTAGGCCAGGCACTCTTTCTTGAAACCACTCTTGCCGACCGTGCGCCAGCCGTTGGGCACGGCTTTGTAGTCGGGCCAGATGGAGTATTGCTCTTCGTGGTTGACCACTACCTGGAACAGGATGTCTTCGCGGTCGAATACGGAGGTCATGGTGTTTTTCCTTGGGTGGAGGGTGGGTGTGTTATCAAGACGTTTGGGGTTTTATGGAAATTAGGGGTTGGCGGTTCAAGGTGAGGTTTTTGGCGGGCGTGAGACCGCCAGAAAACCAGGGCCATGCCGTTTGGGCTCACCCCAACGCCGCTGCCAGAGCCCGAGCAAAAATCCCCGCCACTTCATCGATCTGCTGCGCAGTGATGATCAACGGTGGCAGGAACCGCACCACGCTGCCATGGCGCCCGCCCAGTTCGATGATCACCCCGCGCTTGAGGCATTCACGCTGAATGCGGCTGGCCAGCGCCGGGTTCACGGGTGGGTGCCCCAGCACGTCCGGCTTGCCGCTGGGGTCGACGATCTCGACACCCAGCATCAACCCGCGGCCGCGCACGTCACCCAGTTGCGGGGTGTGGCGCTGCAGGCCCTGCAGGTGTTCGCGCAGGCGCTGGCCCATGTCGGCAGCATGCTGCACCAGGTTTTCCGACTCGATGTAGCGGATGACGGCGGAGCCGGCGGCCATGGCCATCTGGTTGCCACGGAAGGTGCCGGCGTGCGCGCCCGGCTGCCAGGTGTCGAGCCAGTCGCGGTAGACCATCACCGACAACGGCAGGCTGCCGCCGATGGCTTTGGACAGCACGACCACGTCGGGAACGATGCTGGCGTGTTCGAAGGCGAACAGTTTGCCGGTACGGCCGAAGCCGGTCTGGATTTCGTCGACGATCATCGCCACGCCGGCGCGGGCGGTGATTTCACGCACACCGCGCAGCCAGGCGTCGGCGGCCGGAATCACCCCGCCCTCGCCCTGCACCACTTCCACGATCACCGCCGCGGGCGGTTGCACGCCGCTTTCCGGGTCGTTGAGCAGGTTGTCCAGGTAGCGCAGGTTGACGTCCACGCCCTGCTGGCCACCGAGGCCGAACGGGCAGCGGTAGTCATACGGGAACGGCATGAACTGCACGCCCTGGCTGAGCAGCGCGCCCAGGGGCGTCTTGGCCTTGAGGTTGCCCATCAGGCTCAAGGCGCCCTGGCTCATGCCGTGGTAGCCACCCTGGAAGGCGATGACCGTGCTGCGGCCGGTGGCGATGCGCACCAGCTTCAGCGCTGCTTCCACCGCATCGGTGCCGGTGGGGCCGGTGAACTGGATCTTCGCCTGCTTGGCAAATGCCGGCGGCAGTACCGCGAACAGGTCCTGGACGAAACGGTCCTTGACCGGGGTGCTCAGGTCCAGGGTGTGCAGCGGCAATTCGTCGTCCAGCACCTGGCGAATGGCGTCGATCACCACCGGGTGGTTGTGGCCCAGCGCCAGGGTACCGGCCCCGGCCAGGCAGTCGATGAAAGTACGCCCCTCGACGTCTTCGACGTGAATGCCACGGCCGCGCTTGAGCGCCAGCGGGATACGCCGCGGGTAGCTGCGCGCGTTGGACTCCTGCAGTTTCTGGCGCGCCAGGATGGGGTTGTCCTCGAACTGGTAGTCCTTGTCGGCGACGTCGCTGCTGCCTGGTTTTTCGGCCAACACTGTGCTCATTGCTGTGCTCCTGAAAGAGAAGATAAAAAGCCGAGGGAGTGCCCGGGCGCATCGGCGCCCGGTTTGTTGAAAGGGACTGCTGGCGTCACAGCGCTTCCAGCCGCGCCATCAGGTCATCGATACGGCTGACCTTCTGCTCGTCCAGCGCGCTGCCGCCCAGCTCCTCGATGTGCCGAGCCAGTGCCTGCACCGTGCTGCACTCGAACATCGCCCGCAGCGGTACGTTGCGTTGCAGCGCCTGCTGCACGCGCGAGGCAATCTGGGTGGCCAGCAGCGAATGCCCGCCTAGGTCGAAGAAGTTGTCGGTGACGCCCACGCGCTCGGCGCCCAGTACCTCGGCCCAGATACCAGCCAAGGTGCGTTCCAGGTCGCTGGACGGCGCCTGGTACTGCAGCGCCGTGCCGAACGCCAGGGCGGGCAGCGCCTTGCGGTCGAGCTTGCCGTTGGCGTTCAGCGGCAACTGGTCCAGGGCTTGCCAGTGGCGCGGCACCATGTATTCGGGCAGGGTCTGGCCCAGGTGCTGCTTGATGGTTTGCCAGTCATCGCTGCCCACCACGTAGCCCACCAGGTAATGGCCGCTGGCGGCCTGCTGGGCGGATACGGCGGCATCGCGGACTTGCGGCAGTTCGCGCAGGCGCGCTTCGATTTCCCCCAGTTCGATGCGGTAACCGCGGATCTTCACCTGGTGGTCGACACGGCCGACGTAGGCCAGCACCCCGTCGGCGCTACGGCGGGCCAGGTCGCCACTGCGGTACAGGCGTTCGCCCGGCGCACCGAAGGGGTTGGGCAGGAAGCTGGCGGCGGTGCGAGCGGGATCACCCAGGTAGCCACGGCCCACGCCCGTACCGGCGATGAACAGCTCGGCATCAGCCAGCAGCGGCACCGGCGCCAGGTCGTCACCCAGCAGGTACAGCCGGTTGTTGTCGGTCGGCGTGCCGATGGGCAGGTAACTGCCGGCGCTGGCGGCTTCGTCCACCTTGAACAGCGCCACGTCGTCGCTGCATTCGGCCGGGCCGTAGGCATTCACCAACGGTACCGCCGGGTAGGTCTGCAGCCACTGGCGCGCCAGGGCCGGTGGCATGGCTTCACCCGTGGGCAGCAGCCAGCGCAGGCCGTCCAGCGCGCCGGCCGGCTCGGCCAGCAGGCTCTGGATAAGGGAAGGCACGCTTTCCAGCACGGTGATGCCGGTGTCGCGGACATGGCCCAGCAGCGCGGCCGGGTCATGGGCGATGGCGTCCGGGACGATCTGCACCCGCGCGCCGCACAACGCGGCGGTGAGGAACTGCCACACCGAAATGTCGAAGCTCTGGGAGGCGGTCTGAGCGATCACGTCGTGTTCGTCCAGGGCCAGGTACGGCACCTTGCTCAGCTGGTTGTTGAGCATGCCCGCCTGGTGCACCGCCACGCCCTTGGGCACGCCGGTGGAACCGGAGGTGTAGATCACGTAGGCCAGGTGCTGGCCGCTGACCTGCACGCCGGGTGCGGTATCGCTACCCTGCCCGGCTTGTACCTGGTCCCACACCACCAGGCGCGGGCGGGCCACGCCGGCAGGCAGTTCATCGATTACCCGGTGCGCCAACGCCTCGCATGCGGCGCTGCATACCAGCACTGGCGCGCGGCTGCGTTCGACGATACCCGCCAGACGTGGGTGCGGGTGCGCGGGGTCCAGTGGCAGGTAACCGGCGCCGGCCTTGAGGCTGCCGACGATCATGCCCAGCAGCGGCAAACCGCGCTCGGCCAGCAGTGCCACCGGCTGGTCCGGTTGCACGCCCGCGGCCAGCAAAGCGTGGCCCAGGCGGTTGGCGTAGCGGTCCAGTTCGCCGTAGCGCCACTGCTCGCCCAGGCTGGCGGCGGCGATGCGCTGGGGGTGGGCCGCCACGCGGGCTTCGAACAGCGGCACGTAGCCCTGTTGCAACGGATATTCGCGGGCACTCTGGTTGCAGTCCTGCAGCACCTGTTGGCGCTCGTCGTCAGCCAGCAGCGGCAAGACGTCCAGGTCCTGGTCGAAACCATCGGCCAGGGCCAGCAACAAGCGCTGGAAGTCGCCCAGCAAGCGCTCGATGGTGGCGGCGTCGAAGAAGCGCTGGTCGTAGGACAGGTGCAGGCCCAGGTCGTCGCCGGGGTAGCAGACCACGGTTAGCGGGTAGTTGGTGTGGGTGCGGCCCGAGCCGGACTTGGCGTTCAGGCCTTCGGCGCCCGCCAGCACGGTGGCGTCCACCGGGGCGTTTTCGAACACGAACAGGCTGTCGAACAGGGCCTGGCCCTTGGGCAGCTCGCTGCACTCCTGGATGCTCACCAGCGGCAGGTGCTCGTGTTCACGCAACGCCAGGTTGCTTTCGAACAGCTGTTGCAGCCATTGGCGCACGCTCATTTTTTGCCCGGGAGCCGGCATGCCGACGCGCAACGGGATGCTGTTGATGAACAGCCCCACGCAGTGCTGCATCTGCGGCAGGCTGGCCGGGCGCCCGGCCACGGTGACGCCGAACAGCACGTCGCGCTCGCCGCTGTAGCGGCGCAGCACCAGGGCCCACGCGGCCTGGGCGAAGGTGTTGACGGTCAGTTGGTGGGCCTGGGCCAGCTCACGCAGGCGGGCACCCTGCTCGGGCAACAGACGGCTGTGCAGGTCGCCTACGCGCATGCCGCCGTTGTCGTGCAGAATCGGCCGGTCGCTGGGGATGTACGTAGGGCGTGCAAAGCCTGCCAGGGTCTGGCGCCAGTACTGCTGGGAGGTCTCCAGGCCCTGGTGGTGCAGCCAGGCGATGAATTCGCGGTAGCGCGGCGGCGTTGCCAGGCGTGCTTCGCCGCCCTGCTCCAGGGCTTTGTAGATGGCCAGGAAGTCGCCCATCATGATCGAGCGGCACCAGGCGTCGATGAGGATGTGGTGGTTGCTCATGATGAACCAGTGCTGCTCGGGCGCCAGGCGAATCAGGCGCAGGTGCAGCGGTGGCCGCTCCAGCAGCTCGAACCCGGCCAGGCGCTCGCGCTCCAGCAAGGCTTGCAGGCGCGCTTCGTGCCCGTCGGCGGGCAGCGCGCTCCAGTCCAGGAACTCGACGCCGTCGCCGTCGCCGCGGTGGATGATCTGCAGCATCTGCTCGCCGGCGCTCCAGCAGAACGACGCACGCAGGGCTTCATGGCGGGCCACCACGGCGCGCCAGGCGCGGTCGAAGCGGTCGACGTCCAGGGCGCTGTCGATGCTGTAGCGGTCCTGCATGAAATAGATGCCGGTGCCGGGCTCCAGCAAGGTGTGCAGCAACAGGCCTTCCTGCATCGGCGTCAGCGGGAACACGTCTTCAATGGCGTCGAAGGCCAGTGGCAGCGCATCGAGTTGGGTCTGGCCAAGCCGTGCCAGGGGGAAGTCCGACGGCGTGATGCCCCCCGCCTCGGGTTGCAGGCAGTGCTGGATCAGCGCCTGCAGGGTGCGCTGGTAGGCTTGGGCCAATTGCTCGATGGTCTCCAGGCGGAACAACTGCTCGCTGAAGGTCCAGCGCAGGGTCAACTCGCCGCCGTACACCTGCCCGTCCACGCTCAACCAGTTCGGCAACGTGGCGTCACCGCTGTGCTGGGCGCCACCGGCCTCGGCCAGCGGGCGCAGCAGTGCGCCCTCGGCAAAACCCTGGTCGAACTGGCCCAGGTAGTTGAAGGTGATGCGCGCCTCGGGCAAGGCCGCCATGGCGGCGCGGCTGGCGGGGTCGGCCAGGTAGCGCAGCACGCCATGGCCCAGGCCCTTGTGCGGCACGCCGCGCACTTGTTCCTTGATGGCCTTGAGGCTGTCGCCAGCGGTGGCGGCCGGGGTCAGGTGCAGGGGGTAGGCGCTGGTGAACCAGCCGACGCTGCGGCTCAGGTCCAGCTCGTCGAACAGTTCTTCACGGCCGTGGCCTTCCAACTGCACCAGGGCCGACGGCTGGCCGGTCCAGGTGCACAGGGTCTGGGCCAGGGCGGTGAGCAGCAGGTCTTCGACCCGGGCGCGGTAGGCCTGGGGCGCCTGTTGCAGCAACTGGCGGGTGGCCTCGGCGCCCAGGGTCAGGCTGACGCTGCGGGCGTCGCGCTCAAGGTTAGGGTTGCCCGTGAAGTCACGGGGCAGGTCGACCGGCGCATTGGCCAGGTGGGCCTGCCACCCATTCAACTCTTCACGCAGGGACTCACTGCCGGCGTAGGCACCCAGGCGTTGGGCCCAGTCACGCACGGCACTGGTCTTGGCCGGCAGGCTGACGGCCTGGTCTTGCTCCAACTGGCGATAGGCCGTTTGCAGGTCTTCGAGCAACACGCGCCAGGACACCCCGTCCACCACCAGGTGATGGATGGCCAGCAACAGGCGTGGCTGTTCGCCCGGCACCAGCACGGCGCGCAGCAGCGGGCCCTGATGCAGGTCGAGGCTACGCTGGGCCTGCTCGAACAGCGCCAGACGCTGCTCGGCGCTGGCGGCCTCATGCTGCCACAGCAACGTGTGGCGGGCATCGATGGCCGCGTAGTGGGCCTGCCACTGGCCGTCGCCATCGGCGTTGAAACGCAGGCGCAGGGCATCGTGGTGGCTGACCAGCGCTTGCAGTGCCTGCTCCAGCAGATCGGCCTGCAAGGGTTGCTCGGCGCCCATCAGCAGCGACTGGTTCCAGTGCTGCGGCGCGGCCAGGTCCTGATCGAAGAACCAGTGCTGGATCGGTGTCAGGGCGCTGGCACCCGTGACCGGGCCCTGGTCGATGCTGACCTGCTGGCTCTGCCGGGCCGCGACGGCCAGGGTGCGCACGGTCTGGTGCTGAAACAGGTCCTTGGCGGTGAAATGAATACCTGCCTGACGGGCACGGCTGACCACCTGGATGGAGAGGATCGAGTCGCCGCCCAGGGCGAAGAAGTTGTCGTCGACACCCACCCGGGCGACGCCCAGCACGCCCTGCCAGACCTCGGCCAGGCCGCGTTCCACCGCCGTGCTCGGCGGCTGGTAGCTGTGTCGGCTGGCCTCGACATCGGGGGCCGGCAAGGCACGGCGGTCGAGCTTGCCGTTGGCGGTCAGCGGGAATTGTTCCAGCACCATCAGGTGTGCCGGCACCATGTGTTCCGGCAGGCCGGCGTGCAGGTGCGCACGCACCTGGTCCAGGTTCAGGTCGGCTTCAGCCAGCAGGTAGCCGGCCAGTTGCTTGCCGGCCGGCCCGTCGACCGCCAGGACCACGGCTTCGCGCACCTGCGGATGGGCCAGCAGCCGCGCTTCGATTTCGCCCAGCTCGATACGGAAACCACGCACCTTGACCTGATGGTCGATGCGCCCCAGGTATTCCAGCTGGCCATCGGCCCGCTGGCGCACCAGGTCACCGGTGCGGTACAGGCGGCCGCACCCACTGCCGTCAAAGGGATCGGCGACGAAACGTTCGGCGCTCAGCCCCGCGCGGCCATGGTAGCCACGGGCAAGGCCCTGGCCACCCACGTACAGTTCGCCCGTGGCGCCGGCCGGCACCAGGGCCAGGTCGGCATCCAGCACGTACAACTGGCGGGCACCGACCACTCGGCCGATCGGCACGTTGGCCGCGTCATCGGCCAGGGTGGCGTCCACGGCGCAGGCGGTCGGCATGACCACGGTTTCGGTGGGCCCGTAGGCGTTGAACAGGGTGTGCGGTGCAAAGGTTTCGCGCAGGGTGTGGACATGTTCCGGGGTCAGCGCCTCGCCACCGGTGATGCACAGCCGTACCGGCAGGCGCTCATCGCGGCTGCGCAGCCATTGGGCCAACTGGCCGCCGTAGCTGGGGGTGAAACCCAGCACGTTGATGCCTTGGGTGCGGATCAGTTCGCAGATGGCTTCGGCGTCCCATTGGCCCTGCTCGCGCAGCACCACGTGGGCGCCGAACAGCAGCGGCACCAGCAGGCGCTCGCTGGCGGCGTCGAAGTTGATGGAATAGAAATGCAGCTCGCAATCGGCCGGTGTCGTGCCGAACAGCGTGCCCACGGCCAGGCAGTGCATGGCCAGCGGCCCCTGGTCCACGGCCACGCCCTTGGGCAGGCCGGTGGAGCCAGAGGTGTAGATCATGTACGCCAGGTGCCCGGGGTGGCTGCGCTCAAGCGGGTTGCTCTCGGGGTAGCCGGCCAGGGCGGCCTGGTCCTGTTCCAGGCTCCAGACCTGTACAGCGGCAGGCAGTGCCCCCTGTTGCAGCCATTCGTCATGGCCCAGCAGCACGCTGATGCCGCTGTCCTCGATCATGTAGCGCAGGCGCTCGTTGGGGTATTCGGGGTCCAGCGGTACGTAGGCGCCGCCGGCCTTGAGAATGGCCAGCAGGCCCACCACCAGGTCCACCGAGCGGCGCAGCGCCAGGCCCACGCGCACCTCGGGGCCCACGCCCAGTTCGATCAGGCGATGGGCCAACTGGTTGGCCTGGGCATTGAGCTGGGCGTAGGTCAGCGAGCGACCTGCGCAGGTCACCGCCAGGCCGCGCGGGGTGGCCAAGGCCTGGCGCTGGAACAGCGCCTGCACGCTGTCCACCTGCGCTACCGGCGCGTCGCCGCGGCCAGCGGCCACCAGCGCCTGGTGCTCGTGGTCGGCCAGCAGCGGCAATTCGCTCAAGGCCTGTTGCGGGTTGGCGAGCATGGCGCGCAGCAGGTGCTGCCAGTGCTCGGCCATGACAGCGATGCGCGCTTCATCGAACAGGTCCGTGCTGTAGGTCAGGCAGCAGCGCAGTTGTTCGTCGAAGTCGGTGACCTCCAGGTTAAGGTCGAACTTGGTAGCGCGGGCATCGTTGACCAGGTAATCCACCTGGACCCCGCCGGCCAGCTCGCGCTGCTGCTGGAACTCCCAGCGCTGCACGTTGCACATCACCTGGAACAGCGGGTTCCAGGCGGCGCTGCGCTCGGGCTGCAGGGTTTCGACCAAGTGGTCGAAAGGCACGTCCTGGTGGGACTGGCCGTCGATGGCCACTTGGCGCACCTGCGCCAGCAACTCGTTGACGGTCATGTGCCCGTGGGGGCGAATACGCAGTACCTGGGTATTAAGGAAGGCGCCGATCAGGCCTTCGCTTTCCGGGCGAATGCGGTTGGCCAGCGGCACGCCGATGCGCAAGTCATCCTGGCCGCTGTAGCGGTACAGCAGCACCGACAGTGCGGCGGTCATGGTCATGAACAGGGTCAGGCCGCGCTCGCTGTTGAAGCGGGTGACCTGCTGGGCCAGGTGTTCATCCAGGTCGAAGCGGTGCAGCTCGCCGCGGTGGCTTTGCACGGCCGGGCGCGGGCGGTCACTGGGCAGCGCCAGCAGCGGTTGCTCGCCCCCCAGTTGTACGCGCCAGTAATCGAGCTGGCGCTGCATTTCGCCGCCTTCCAGCCACCCTCGGTGCCAGGCGCTGTAATCCAGGTATTGCACCGGCAATGGCGCCAGGGGCGAGTCACGGTCGTCGACGAAGGCCTCGTACAGGGCGCCCAGCTCACGGGCGAAAATGTCCATGGCCCAGCCTTCGGTGACAATGTGGTGCAGGGTCAGCAGCAGGTGGTGTTCGCGCTCGCCGCTCTTGACCAGGCACACCCGCAGCAATGGCCCGCGTTCCAGGTCAAAGGGGGCGTGGGCCTGTTCGTCGGCCAGGCGGGCGATGGTCGCTTCACGCTCGGCGGGGGCCTGGGCACTGATGTCCAGCCACTGCATGGCCACGTCGGAGCGGTTCGATACCTGCTGCCACGGCTTGCCGTCCTCGGAGGGGAAGGTGGTGCGCAAGCTTTCATGGCGGTGAATCAAGGCTTGCAGGGCGCGCTCGAAGCTGTCCACGTGCAGGGCACCGCGCAAGCGCGCCATGCCACCGACGTTGTAGGCCGGGCTTTGCGGGTCCAACTGCCAGAGGAACCACATGCGCTGCTGGGAATAGGACAGCGCCACGCGCTGCTGGCGGTCGACCAGGGCAATGGCGCCCTGCCCGTCCACCTGGCCGTCGGCCTTGGCGCGGGCCACCCAGGCAGCGAAGTCTTCCAGGCGGCGCGACTCGAACAGGCTGCGCAGCGGCAGTTCCACACCAAAGGCCTGACGCGCACGGGAAACGATGCGGGTGGCCAACAGGGAATGCCCGCCCAGCTCGAAGAAATCATCGTCCAGGCCCACGCGGTCCAGTTCCAGCACCTGTGCCCAGATGGCCGCCAGTTCGCGCTCGGCGGCGTCACGGGGGGCGCGGTACTCGCGCAGGCTGACGTCCGGCGCGGGCAAGGCGCGGCGGTCAAGCTTGCCGGTGGGCCCCAGCGGCAGGGCCGCCAGGCGCAGGAAATGCGCAGGGATCATGGCGTCGGGCAGGCGTTGCTGCAAGGCGCCACGCAGGCGCGCCGCCAGTACCGCGGGGGGCTCTTCACCTTCCACCACCAGGTAGGCCAGCAGCTGACCGCCGCCGGCCCCCTCGCCCAGCACCACGGCAGCCTGGTGAACACCCGGCTGCTCCAGCAAGGCATTGCGGATTTCTTCGATTTCGATGCGCACGCCGCGCAGTTTCACTTGTTCGTCCAGGCGCCCCAGGTACTCCAGGGCACCGTCGTGGCGCCAGCGTGCCAGGTCACCGCTGCGGTACAGGCGGCCACCGCCCTCGGCAGGCAGGAAGCGCGCGGCGGTCAGGGCCGGCTGGCCCAGGTAACCACGGGCCAGGGCATTGCCGCCCAGCAGCAACTCACCCCGCGCACCGGCGGCAGCCACCTGCCAACTGGCGTCGCGAATCTGCACCTGGGCATTGCTCAAAGGGCGGCCGATGGGCACCCGCGCGCCGGTCTCGTTGGCGCACGGCCAGTGGGTGACGTTGATGGCGCTTTCGGTCGGGCCATAGCGGTTGTGCAGGGCCACGCCGGGCAAACGCTCGTGAACGCGGCGGCACAGGTCGGCTGGCAGTGCCTCACCGCCGCTGAACAGCTGGCGCAGGCTGATGCACTGTTCCACCTGGGGTTCTTCGATGAACAGTTGCAGCAACGGCGGCACGAAGTGCAGCACGGTCACCCCCTGCTCGCGTACCAGCGCCACCAGGCGACGCGGGTCGCGGTGGTCACCGGCGCCGGCCAGGGCCAGGCGGCTGCCGGCGATCAGCGGCAGGAAGCACTCCCACAGTGACACGTCGAAGCTCAGGGAAGCTTTCTGCAGCAGGACGTCCTGTTCGTTGATGGCGTACTGGTGCTGCATCCACTCCAGGCGCTCGGCCAGGGCGCCGTGGCTGACGCCGACCGCCTTGGGCTGGCCGGTGGAACCGGAGGTGTAGATCACGTAGGCCAGGTTGTCGGGGTGCAGGGCCAGCGCTGGCGCCTGGGTACTGCCTTGGCCATGGGCCACGCCGTCCAGGGCCAGGCTGGCGCAGCCCGTGGCATCGGCGAAGCGGTCGAGCAGGGTCTGCGGGCCGAGCAACAAGGCGATGGCGCTGTCCTTGAGCATGAAGGCCAGGCGTTCATGAGGGTAGTCGGGGTCCAGGGGCACGTAAACGCCACCGGCCTTGGCGATGGCCACCAAGGCCACCATCAGTTCCAGGGAGCGCTCGCCGAGCACGCCCACCCGCACTTCCGGGCCCACGCCCTGCTCGCGCAGGCGCAGGGCCAAGGCATTGGCGGCATGGTCCAGGGCCGCGTAGGTCAGGATCTCGCTCCCACAGACCAACGCCGTGCGCTCCGGGGTTTTCGCCGCCTGTCGCGCCAGGCGTTCCGGCAGCAGCCAGCCCGCTTCGGGCTGAGGCGCTGTGCCCCAGGCCTGCTGTTGCGCCAACTGACGCTCGTCCAGCAAGGGGATATCGCCCACGGCTTGCCGGGGGTCGCTGCACAGTTGCGCCAGCAGGCTCACGAAGTGCCCGCTCAAGCGCTGAATGGTGCTGGGTTCGAATAGCGCCTCGGCATAGTCAAACGACACGCGCAGGCGGCCCTGGGGGTCTTGTTCGCTGTGCAGTTGCAGGTCGAACTTGGCCTCGCGGCTGTGCCATGGCAGCTCCTCGGCGAACAGCCCCGGCAGGCGGCGCAAGGCGCTGGTGTCGCGCTGCAGGTGGTTGAACATCACCTCGAAACCGGCGGCGTCGCCCAGGGCCGCGCTGACCTGCTCGTAGTCCAGCGCCTGGTAAGCGTGGGCGTCCAGCACGGTGGTGCGCACGCTGGCCAGCAACGCGTCGAACCCGGCGCGGCCATCGACCGAATTGCGCAGCACCTGGGTGTTGATGAAGAAGCCCACCAGCCCTTGGCTGTGGCGGTGCTCCCGGGTGGCGGTGGGCACACCGACGCGAATGTCGGTCTGGCCGGTGTAACGGTGCAGCAGTACCTGGTAGGCAGCCAGCATCAGCATGAAGGTGCTGACACCCTGGGCCTTGGCGGTGGCCGCGACCTGTTGGCACAGGGTGGCGGGCAGGTTCAGGCTCAGGCGCCGCGCGGGTGATGCTTTCAGCCCACGGGCGTGGTCCAGGGGCAGTGCCAGCGCTTCACGCTCGCCGCCCAATTGCGCTTGCCAGTAGGCCAGCGATGGCGAAGGGTCGGTGGCGCGGGCATGCAGCCAGGCCAGGTAGTCACCGTGGTCGAGGGGCAAGGCTGGCAAGCTCGCCGATGGGGCGGCGTAAAGGCGTGCGAATTCGTCGAGCAAGATCGCGAACGACCAGCCATCGGCGACGATGTGGTGCACGGTGACCAGCAGCAGATGGTCCTGCTCATCGATCTGCACCAGGCGCACGCGCAGCAACGCGCCCTCCTCCAGATCGAAGGGGGTGTTGGTTTCCTGGGCGACGATGGCCTGGGCCAGGTCCTCGCGCCTATCCTGCGCCACGTCGCGCAGGTCATCGTGGTGCACGGTGAAGTCCGCGCCGTCGGCGACCTGCTGCAGGGCCACGCCATTGTGTTCAAAGAAGTAGCTGCGCAGGCCATCGTGGCGTTGCACCAGAGCCTGGAATGCACTGTTCAAGGCCGTGTGGTCCAGCTCGCCGCGCAGGCGCAGGCCGCCAGGCACGTTGTACGCGGTGCTGTTGGGTTGCAACTGCCACAGGAACCACAGGCGGCTTTGGGCGGCGGTCAGTGGCAAGGGCTGGCCCGGCACCCGGGTAACCGGCGCTTCGGGCTGTTCACCGCGGGCCAGGGCCTGGACTTCGGCGGTAAAGGCCTCAAGCGCCGGGGCTTCGTAGAGGGTGCGCAAGGCCAAGTCGATGCCCAGCTCGTCGCGCAGTTCGGCGATCATCTGGATGGCCTGGATGGAGTTGCCGCCCTGGCTGAAGAAGCTGGCGCCGGGCTCCAGCGCCTCTACCTTGAGGGCCTCACGCCACAGCCGGGCCACCTGTTCGGGCAAGGCCTCGGCCAGCGGTGCACTGGCGGCCTTGGCCGGACCCGCCTGCCACTGGGCCACGCAGGCCAGGCTGCCATCGCGCCATTGCGCGGCGCACGCCGAGCGTTGCAACTTGCCGCTGGAGGTCTTGGGCAGGCTGCCGGGGTCCAGCAACAGCACCACTGCGGGGGTTTCGTGGTGAACGTCGGCGACCTGCGCGCGCACCTGCTCGATCAGCTCATCCAGGGGCTGCTGCTTCTGCGCCCGACGGCCGACTTCGGCCGCGACGCCGAACGCTTCCACGCCCTGGTGCTGCAGGGCGAATACCGCCACCCGGCCCTTGCGTACGGCTTCGACGCGGGTTTCGACGGTGCGCTCGATGTCCTGGGGGTAGAGATTCTGGCCGCGGATGATCAGCATGTCCTTGAGGCGGCCGCTGACGTACAACTGGCCGCCATGCATGAAGCCCAGGTCGCCGGTACGCAGCCAGGTCTGGCCGTCACGTTGCACGAAGGCACGGGCGCTGGCCTCGGGGTTGCGCCAGTACCCTTGGGCGACGCTGGGGCCGGTGCTGCAGATTTCGCCCACCTCGCCAGGGGCCAGCACGTGCTGGGTCACCGGGTCGAGAATCTGCACTTCATGCTCGGGCTGCGGCCAGCCGCAGCTCATCAAGCGGGCGCCCACGCCGGGCACGGCGCGGTTGGCGGCCAGGGCTTCGGCATCCAGGTCCAGGGCGTCGATGCCTTTTCCCGTGCGGCTGCCGGAGACAAACAGCGTGGCCTCGGCCAGGCCATAGCTGGCCAGGTACGCGGTGGGGTTGAACCCGCACACGGCGAACCGTGCGGCGAAGTCATCGAGGCTGTCCTGGCGGATCAATTCAGCGCCGGAAAACGCCACGCGCCAGCGGCTCAGGTCCAGCCCCGCCAGCTTGCTGTCGGCGATGCGTTCGTGGCACAGGCGGTAGGCGAAATCCGGGCCACCGCTGATGGTGCCGCCGAAACGGCTGATCGCGTCCAGCCAGCGCAGCGGCCGTTCGAGGAAGTACTGCGGTGACATCAGCACCACCATGACGCCGCTGTAGATGCCCTGCAGCAGGCCACCGATCAGGCCCATGTCGTGGTACAGCGGCAACCAGCTGACGATGACCTCGCCGTCGTCGATGCCGTAGCCCTCGCGAATCAGCCAGGCATTGGCCTCCAGGTTGCCGTGGCTGACCTGCACGCCCTTGGGGGCGGAGGTGGAACCTGAGGTGTATTGCAGGAAGGCGATGTCTTCAGGCTGGGGCAACTCAGCGGCCCAGTCATTGGCGGCTTCGATTTCGTCCACCGCCACCAGGCCCGGCATCGCCAGGCCGTTGGCCTGGGCGGTATCGCGCAGCGTGGGCAACAGGTGGGCGGTGGTGAGGATCACCGTGGGCTCGGCGTCGCCGATGATCGACACCAGGCGCTCCAGGTGTTGCGGGCGCATGGACTCTGGCGGATAGGCCGGCACCGCGATCACCCCGGCGTACAGGCAGGCGAAGAACCCGGCCACGTAGTCCGGCCCGCTGGGCAGCAGCAACAGCGCGCGCTCACCGCGGCCGGCCCGATGGGCCAGGGCCGAGGCGATGGCACGGGCTCGGGCGTCCAGCTGCCCGTAGCTGAGCAGCACACCCTCGTCGCTGTGCCCGTCGAGAAAGCGCAGGGCAGGCGCCTCCGGCTGCCAGGCGGCGTGCCGCGCCAGTGCGTGAGCCAGGGAAGTCGGGCGCTCGAAGATAGTGGCCATCGCTGTGTCGGTCCTCAGATCCATGCTTGGGGAACGGCCGCTCGTGGGGGGAGTGGTCGTTTTCATAGGAACGAAGACGGGTGAGCGGGGAAGGAAATTAGGAGGGGTCACATCTGTTTCGGGCTAGTTATGCCTGGAGGATCGCCTTTGCCGCCTTGGTAGCACCCGCACAGATCTGCTGTAAAAAAACAAGGCGAACCAAGTGATATCACTGGCATGACTGGCCCGAAACAGATGTGGGGCCGGGCTCCAGCTCGGGAAGCGCCGCGCGGGCGGCGCACGATCTTGAGACCGCCAGAAGCATCAAGCCTTGCACCTGATTGCCCTGCCCCAATCCCTGCCCTGCCCTCCTACCCCAGCAAGCCCACCATCACCCCCCTGTGCCGACGCTGCGCCGCATACGCCACCTCAGGCCGAAACCGCACTTCATCGCCCGGCAGACACTGCGCCAACCGCGCGACCGCCAGCGGGCTCAAGGCGCCCAACCTGGGGTACCCGCCAATGGTCTGGCGGTCATTGAGCAACACGATGGGCTGACCATCGGGCGGCACCTGCACCGCGCCCAGGGGGATGCCCTCGGACACCAGCCCCGGGCCGCCGTAGTGCAACGGTGTGCCGGTCAGGCGCAGGCCCATGCGGTCGCTGCGGGTGTCCACGGTCCAGGCCTGGTCGAAGGCGTCGAACAGGCTCGGGCCGCTGAAGCTGCCCGCCTGGGCACCCAGGATCAACTCCAGCGCGGCCGGCGCGCGCAGGTCAGGGATCAGGGCCATGGGCACGGCACGGATCACCATTGCTTCGGCCTGCCAGTGCAAGCGGTCACCGGCCGCCAGGGCACGGCCCTGGCCATCCAGGCCGCCCAGGCCTTCGCGGGCTACCGTGGCGCAACTGCCCGCCAGCAATGGCGCACACAGGCCGCCCGGCGCGGCCAGGTAAGCGCGGGCGCCGCAGCGGGGGCTGGCGAAGCACAAGCGCTGGCCGGCCTGCACCTTTAAAGGGCGCCAGACGTCCACCGGCTGGCCATCCAGGGTGGCCCCCAGGTCGGCACCGGCCAGGGCCAGCCAGCCTTCGCCCTGGCAGTGCAATTGCAAACCGCCCAGGGTAACTTCCACCACCGCAGCCCCCAAGGGGTTACCGAGCATCCAGTTGGCCCACGACTGGGCCAGCCAATCGAGGGCGCCCCCCTGGGTCAGGCCCAGATGACGAACGCCGAAGCGACCGCTGTCCTGCAACGTAGCCAGGGCCCCGCCCTGCTCCACCATCAATGTGCTCATGGCGTGGCCTCCATGGGGGTGTCGTCGCCACCCAGGCGCAGGAATTCGTCGCGCAGGATCGGCACATAGCGCACCCGGTCGCCGGGGCGCAACAGGCTGAAGCCCTCCAGCGACGGGTCGAACAACCGCGCCGGGCTGCGCCCTAGCAGGTTCCAGCCACCCGGCGATACGGCGGGGTAAATGGCCGTCTGACGCTCGGCGATTCCGACGCTGCCGGCGGCCACTTTCTGCCGTGGCGTGACCAGGCGTGGGCTGGCCAGGCGCGGGTCGACCAGGCCCATGAAGGCAAAGCCCGGGGCGAAACCCAAGGCGAACACCGAGTACGGGCGGCCGCTGTGCAAGGCGATCAGCTCGTCGACGCTGAAGCCGCGCTGGCGAGCCAGGGCTTGCAGGTCAGGCCCTACGCTTGGGTGGTACCACACCGGCACCTCCATTTCGCGCCCGCTGCTCGCCTGCGCAGGTGCCAGGTCAGCCAGGGCTTGCCGGCACAGGGCACTGGCTTGCGCGTCATCCAACTGCATCAGGTCGTATTGCAGCATCAGCGTGGTGTACGACGGCACCAACTCCACCAGGGCGGCACCGAAAGTGCTGCGCAGCCGGTCAGCGGCGGCCAGCAACCACGGTACGTTGCCTTCGTCGATCACCTCGAACAGGCGCACGGTCAGGCAGTCAATGGCCGCGACTTCGATGGCTGGGGTCATGCCACCAGCCCGTCCAGCGCCTCGCGGATCTGCCTGACGGCGGCGACCGAGCCGGGGTTGTCGCCATGCACGCACAGGGTGTCGACCTGCAGACGCAGGGTGCTGCCGTCGCGGGCCACCAGCGGCTCGCCACGGGCCAGCCCCAGCGCCTGGGCCACCACTGCCTGTGGGTCGTGATGCACCGCGCCGGGCAGGCGGCGGCTGACCAGTTGGCCATCGGGCTCGTAGGCGCGGTCGGCGAAGGCTTCGAACCACAGGGCCAGCCCCACTTCGTCGGCCAGCGCCTGGCTGGCGCGGTTGTCGGCGGTGGCCATGAGCATCAGCGGCAACTGCGGATCGTAGGCGCGCACGGCATTCATCACCGCGCGCAGGCGCACCGGGTCGGCCATCATGTCGTTGTACAGCGCGCCATGGGGTTTGACGTACTGCACGCGGCTGCCTTCAGCGCGGCACATGGCGTCCAGCGCACCCACCTGGTACAGCACCAGGTCTTCGATTTCCTGCACCGAGCAGGCCATGGTCCGCCGCCCGAAACCGACCAGGTCCGGGTAGGCCGGGTGGGCGCCGATGCGCACCTGGTGCCTGACCGCCAGGGCTACGGTGCGGCGCATGGTGCCGGGGTCGCCGGCGTGAAAGCCGCAGGCGATGTTGGCGCAGTCGATCAGCGGCATCACTTCATCGTCCAGGCCCAGGGTCCAGGCGCCGAAGCTTTCGCCGATGTCGCAGTTGAGCAGGGGGCGTTTCATCAGGGGGCTCCCGGTTTTTTTCGCGATGGCTGGCATTATGCTGGTTTTTCGCCTTGCAGGGGTGGCGTGGGCTGACCCCAATCAATTCTCCCCCACCCCGCCCCCTGCTACTATGTCCCCTATCTACATCCACGAGCCTCACCATGTCCCAGCCCACCTTCCCGGCGCAGGTCGATCCCGAACAGATCAAGATCACCCGCCTGTTCCCTACCCCGATCGCCGCTTTGCAGCACCCCGATTTCGAGAACCTCAACGCGCGTCTCAAGGCGGTGATCCTGGCACGCAGCGAGTCGCATCCGGGCACTCAGCGCAGCAACCTGGGCGGCTGGCAGTCGGAAGACAATTTCGCCGACTGGGCCGGCGAGGCGGGCGCGCAGTTGATCGCCTTCGCCCAGGAGCTGGCCAACCAGTTGTCGGCGGTGAGTTCCCCCGAGCACGGCCTGATCGAAGCCCACCTGACCTGGAACTACAGCGCCTGGGCCAATATCAATCGCAAGGGCCATGCCAATTCGCTGCACGGCCACCCCGGTTCGTTCTGGTCGGGGGTGTACTGGGTCGATGATGGCGGCCGCCATGATGACCCGGACGTGGGCGGCGAACTGGAGTTCGTCGACCCACGAGGTATCACACCGATGCTGCTCAACCCGGCGCTGCGCATGCGTATCGAAGGCTGCCTGGGCGCCGGCTCGGTGGCCACCCAGACGCCCAGGAGCGGTACCTTGCTGATGTTCCCTTCCTGGTTGCTGCACGCCGTGCGCCGCTACGACGGTGACCGGCCACGGATCTCGGTAGCCTTCAACTTTTCGATCTAGGCTCGGCAGCCACCCGTTCCAGCCGGTCGATACCCAGGCCGCGCTGCACTTTGTGGACGCCAGCCGGTCGGTTATAAGACGCCCATAGCCATAACAGGTGCAGTGTTCCATGAAACCGATCGGCCAGTCCGGCTACGTGCAAGTGCGCGGTGCCCGCGAGCACAACCTCAAGAACGTCGATGTCGATATCCCCCGTGATGCCCTGGTGGTCTTCACCGGCGTGTCGGGGTCGGGCAAGTCTTCACTGGCCTTTGGCACCCTCTACGCCGAGGCGCAACGGCGCTACTTCGAATCGGTGGCGCCCTACGCGCGGCGCCTGATCGACCAGGTGGGGGTTCCCGACGTCGACAGCATCGACGGCCTGCCCCCGGCCGTGGCCCTGCAACAGCAACGCGGCACGCCCAGTACGCGCTCCTCGGTGGGCAGCGTGACCACCCTGGGCAGCCTGGTGCGCATGCTCTATTCGCGTGCCGGTCATTACCCTGCCGGCATGGGCATTCTGTATGCCGAGGATTTCTCGCCGAACACCCCACAGGGCGCCTGCCCCGAGTGCCATGGCCTGGGCCGGGTGTACGAGGTGAACGAACAGACCATGGTGCCAGATGACTCGCTGACCCTGCGCGAGCGCGCCGTGGCCGCCTGGCCGACCGCCTGGCAGGGGCAGAACCTGCGCGACATTCTGGTGACCCTGGGCTATGACGTCGACATTCCCTGGCGCGACCTGCCCCAGGAGCAGCGCGACTGGATTCTTTACACTGAAGAGCAACCCACGGTGCCGGTGTACGCGGGGCTGACCCCGGCCGAAACCCGCCAAGCCCTCAAGCGCAAGCTGGAGCCCAGTTACCAGGGAACCTTTACCGGCGCCCGTCGCTACGTGCTGCATACCTTCACCCATTCCCAGAGCGCGCTGATGAAAAAGCGCGTCAGCCAGTTCATGCGCGGCACCCTGTGCCCGCTGTGCCAGGGCAAGCGCCTGAAACAGGAGGCGCTGCAGGTGACCTTCGCCGGCCTGGATATCGGCGCGCTGTCGCAGATGCCCCTGGCGCGCCTGGCCGAAGTACTGGCCCCGCTGGCCGCCCACGGTGACCCCGGCGGCCTGTCGGTGGAAAAACACCTGGCCGCCCAGCGCCTGGCCCACGACCTGCTGCAGCGTATTCACACCCTTACCGACCTGGGCCTGGGCTACCTGGCGCTGGAGCGCAGTACACCGACCCTGTCGTCCGGCGAGCTGCAGCGCTTGCGCCTGGCCACCCAGCTCAACTCGCAACTGTTCGGCGTGATCTACGTGCTGGACGAGCCCTCGGCGGGCCTGCACCCCGCTGATGGCGAAGCCCTGTTCGATGCTCTGCAGCGGCTCAAGGCCGCTGGCAACACGCTGTTCGTGGTTGAGCATGACCTGGAGACCATGCGCCGCGCCGACTGGCTGGTGGACGTCGGCCCGGCGGCGGGCGAGCACGGCGGCACGGTGCTGTTCAGCGGCCCGCCCCACGGCCTGGCCGATATCGACGAATCGCAGACCCGCCTGCACCTGTATGGCGACGCCCAGCCCCTGCCGCACCCCAGGCGCAAGCCGGTGGACTGGTTGAAGCTGGCGGACGTGACGCGCAATAACCTGCGACGGCTGACGGTAGACTTTCCCCTGCACGCGTTCACGGCGGTGACCGGGGTCAGTGGCTCGGGCAAGTCGAGCCTGGTCAGCCAGGCCTTGCTGGAACTGGTGGCCGAAGCGTTGGGGCATACGCTGGCGGACGAGGACGACAGCCCCGATAACCCCCTGGAGGACGCCGCGCCGGAGACCGAATCGGGCCATATCGTCAGTGGCATGGGCGCCATCCAACGTCTGGTGAAGGTTGACCAGAAGCCGATCGGCCGCACCCCCCGCTCCAACCTGGCGACCTACACCGGGCTGTTCGACCAGGTGCGCAAGCTGTTCGCGGCAACCCCTGCGGCCCGCGAGCGTGGCTTCGACGCCGGGCAGTTCTCGTTCAATGTCGCCAAGGGCCGCTGCCCACAGTGCGAAGGCGAGGGTTTCGTCAGCGTCGAGCTGCTGTTCATGCCCAGCGTCTACGCCCCCTGCCCTACCTGCCACGGCCAGCGCTACAGCCCGCAGACCCTGGAGGTACAATGCCTGGGCCTGAATATCGCCCAGGTGCTGCAATTGACCGTGGACCAGGCGTGCGAGGTCTTTGCCGAACAGCCGCCCGTGCGCCGCGCCCTGACGGTACTGCGCGATATCGGCCTGGGCTACCTGCGCCTGGGCCAGCCAGCCACGGAGCTGTCCGGTGGCGAAGCCCAGCGCATCAAATTGGCCACCGAGCTGCAACGCGGCCAGCGCGGCGCCACCCTGTACGTGCTCGACGAACCTACCACCGGCCTGCACCCTTGCGACGTGGACCGGCTGCTGGCGCAACTCAACGGCCTGGTGGACGCCGGCAACACGGTGATCGTGGTGGAGCACGACATGCGCGTGGTAGCCCAGAGCGACTGGGTGATCGACATGGGCCCCGGGGCCGGTGACAAGGGCGGCAACGTGGTGGTCTGCGGGCGCCCGGAGAAAGTCGCCAAGGCCCGCGCCAGCCGCACGGCGCCCTACCTGGCCGCAGTGCTGGCCGGGGGCTGACGCCGGCTGAACTCTTGGCCGCCTGGGCCAGTCGACTGTGCACACTCATTGCCCAGAGGCTGGCCATGCAGATTTCCCTACAACACCAGGTGGCTCTGGTTACCGGCGCCAGTTCCGGCCTCGGGGCCGGCGCCGCCCAGGCACTGGCTGAGGCCGGCGCCGCCGTGGTGGTCAACTACAACCGCCACGCCGAGCCTGCCGAGGAACTGGCTGAACGTATTCGCGAAAACGGCGGCAAGGCCCTGGCCTTGCAGGCCGATGTGTCCCAGGAAGACCAGGTTGAAGCGCTGTTCGCGCGCACGGTGGAAACCTTTGGCGCCCTGGACATTCTGCTGGCCAATTCCGGCATGCAAAAGGACGCCGCCACCGTCGACATGACATTGGCCGACTGGAACCAGGTGCTGCAGGTCAACCTCACCGGTCAGTTCCTGTGCGCACGCGCCGCGCTGCGCCAGTTCATCAAACAGGGGCCGCGGCCCTGGGTCTCGCGGGCGCAGGGCAAGATCATCCACATGAGTTCGGTGCACCAACTGATTCCCTGGGCCGGGCACGCCAACTACGCAGCCTCCAAGGGTGCCATCGACCTGCTGATGCGCAGCATCGCCCAGGAAGTCGGTGGCCAGGGTATCCGCGTCAACGCTATCGCCCCCGGGGCGATCAGAACAGCCATCAACCAGGACACCACCGAGGGCGACAAGGGCCGACGCCTGCTGGAATTGATTCCCCAGGGCCGCCTGGGCGAAGTCCAGGACGTGGCCAACGCGGTGGTGTGGCTGGCCTCCGATGCCTCCGACTATATCCATGGCACCACCCTGTTCATCGACGGCGGCATGAGCCTCTACCCAGGATTCAAAGACAATGGCTGAACACGCACGCAGCAGTACCCAACGCCCGATCGAAGCCCACGGCATCATCGGTGACATGCGCAGTGCCGCGCTGGTGGCCGACACCGGGGCGGTGGACTTTTTCTGCTGGCCGGACTTCGACAGCCCGTCGGTCTTCACGGCGCTGCTCGACACCCCCGACGCCGGCGTGTTCGAACTGGCGCCAGTGCTGCCGGACGCTCGTCGGCAGCAGATCTACCTGCCGGACAGCAACATCCTGCAGACCCGCTGGATTGACACGGCGTCGGTCGTGGAGGTCACGGACCTGATGCCCATCGGTGAAAACCCCGATGACACCCCGCGCCTGGTTCGACGTATCCGGGCGGTCAATGGCCAGGCCCAGGTGCGCATGCGGTGCCGGGTGCGCCACGACTACAGCCGCGCCGACACTCGGGCGCGGCTGGACGGCCAGGAGGTGTGTTTCGACGCCGACGGCCAGCCCGGCCTGCGCTTGGCGTCGTGCCAGGCCTTGCAGGTGGACGAGCACGGCTGGGCAGCGGCCGACTTCACCCTGGAGGAAGGCCAATGCGCCGAATTCATCCTGGGTGCCGAAGACGACCCGCTGGTGCGGGCCGGCCAGAGCCAGCGCTGCTTCGAGCACACCCTCAAGTACTGGCGGGACTGGTTGAGCCAGTCTCACTACCAGGGGCGCTGGCGGGAAATGGTGCACCGCTCGGCCCTGGCGCTGAAACTGCTCACCTCGCGCAAGCACGGCGGCATCATCGCGGCCCCTACGTTCGGGTTGCCAGAGCAAGCCGGTGGCGCGCGCAACTGGGACTATCGCTACACCTGGATACGTGATGCCTCGTTCACGGTCTACGCATTCATGCGCCTTGGCTTCAGCGAAGAAGCCAACGCTTATGTGCGCTGGGTGCGGGAGCGGGTCAGTGACTGCTGCCAGGAGCGCGTGGACTTGCACCTGATGTATGCCCTGGACGGGCGCCAGGAGCTGCCCGAAGAAGAGTTGTCGCACCTGGCTGGCCACGGCGGCGCCACACCGGTTCGCATCGGCAACGGTGCCTATACGCAAACCCAGCTGGATATCTATGGCGAGCTGCTGGATGCGGTGTACCTGGCCAACAAATACGGCGAGGCCATCTCCCACGAGGGCTGGCGCAACGTGCAGATCCTGGTGGACAAGGTCTGCGACCGCTGGCACCGCAAGGACGTGGGCATCTGGGAGATGCGCGGCAATGAACAGCACTTCCTGCACTCGCGGCTGATGTGCTGGGTGGCCCTGGACAGAGCCCTGCGCCTGGCGAACAAACGCTCATTGCCCGCGCCGTTCGCTCGCTGGGACGAAGTCCGCCAGGCCATTCACGATGACATCTGGACCCACTTCTGGGACGCCGACGCCGGGCATTTCGTCCAGCACCTGGGCAGCCGCGAAGTGGATGGCGCGTTGTTGCTGATGCCGCTGGTGCGTTTCGTTGGCGCCAGCGACCCCCGTTGGCTGGCAACCCTGGCGGTGATCGAGCGCGACCTGGTGCGCGACGGCATGGTCTATCGCTACCGCGAAGCGGACGACGGCCTGGACGGCGAAGAAGGTGCCTTTACCGCCTGCAGCTTCTGGTACGTCGAATGCCTGGCCCGCGCCGGGCGGGTGGAAGAGGCGCACCTGGAGTTCGAACAGCTGCTGCGCTACGCCAACCCTTTGGGACTCTACGCCGAAGAGTTCGACCGCCAGGGCTGCCACCTGGGCAACACCCCCCAGGCGCTGTCGCACCTGGCGCTGATCAGCGCGGCGAGTTTTCTGGACAGGAAGTTAAGTGGGCAACGGACGCATTGGCAGCCTTGAGCGGACCAGGCAACGGCACAGGTATAACTGGCCCGAAACAGATGTGGGACCGGGCTTGCCCGGGAAGCGCCGCGCGGGCGGCGCACGGTCTCAAGGGCGCCGGAAAAAACCGAGGCATGCACATGGAGGCCCTGACTCAATCCCAAACCAAACAAACAAGGCGGACCAGGCAATCTCACAGACATAACTGGCCCGAAACAGATGTAGGAGCGAGGGGGCGCCTAGCCCTTGCTCGCGAAGCGCCGCGCGGGCGGCGCTCGGTCTCGAGGGCGCCGGAAACCTTGAGCCATGCACCTGGCGGCCTTGATACGGTTTCAAGCCGGAAAAACAAGGCGGACCAGGCAATCTCACAGACATAACTGGCCCGAAACAGATGTGGGACCGGGCTTGCCCGGGAAGCGCCGCGCGGGCGGCGCGCGGTCGCAAGGGCGCCAGAAACCTTGAGCCATGCACCTGGCAGCCTTGACCCAATCTCAAGCCAGAAAAACAAGGCGGACCAGGCAATGGCACAGACATAACTGGCCCGAAAACAGATGTAGGAGCGGGCTTGCTCGCGAAGCGCCGCGCGGGCGGCGCTCGGTCTCAAGGGCGCTACAAAACCATCGACTAGCGCTTGGTGGCCATGATGAGATCTCTAGCGGGCCCCTGAAAGCCTGTCATGAAATCGCATCATGGCCACAAGGTGCATGGCTTGGGTTTCTCCGGCGCCCTTGAGACCGTGCGCCGCCCGCGCGGCGCTTCGCGAGCAAGGGCTCGGCGCCCCCCTCGCTCCTACATCTGTTTCGGGCCAATTATGTCTGTGGGATTGTCTGGACCGCCTTGATTGTCCGCCTGGAGATTGGGTCAGGGCCTCCATGTGCATGCCTCGGTTTTTTCCGGCGCCCTCGAGACCGTGCGCCGCCCGCGCGGCGCTTCCCGGGCAAGCCCGGTCCCACATCTGTTTCAGGCCAGTTATGTCTGTGCCATTGCCTGGACCGCCTTGATTGTCCGCCTGGAGATTGGGTCAGGGCCTCCATGTGCATGCCTCGGTTTTTTCCGGCGCCCTCGAGACCGTGCGCCGCCCGCGCGGCGCTTCGCGAGCAAGGGCTCGGCGCCCCCCTCGCTCCTACATCTGTTTCGGGCCAGTTATGTCTGGGCCATTGCCTGGTCCGCCTTGATGTCCGCCTGGAGATTGGGTCAGGGCCTCCATGTGCATGCCTCGGTTTTCTCCGGCGCCCTTGAGACCGTTCGATCGCCCGCGCGGCGCTTCCCGACATAAATCCGTGGCCCACCCCTTCCAAGCAGGCACCGCGGTATAACCGGATAATCATGGCCTCAGCTCACCCGGCTGCCCCCCATTACCGCACTCGATGAGTTTTTCCTTAGCCGCGATGAAGTTTTTCATTACAGGCAGGCGCAAACGCGCGGAAACAGCCATAATGGCAACCATCACATCCTGATACTTAATTGTTTCCTATTCTGAAAAGACCGGATCAAGGCAAGTTCGGGGAATTTAATCCGGTCCCGTGCGTCTCAATCCCGACCCGAAAGTCAAAAGTGGACTCACTGACCCAGCAAGGAGCAGCACATGCTGATACTCACCCGTAAAGTAGGCGAGACCATCGTCATCAATGACGACATCAAGATCACCATCCTCGGCGTCAAGGGGATGCAGGTTCGCATCGGTATCGATGCGCCGAAGGAAGTCCAGGTCCACCGCGAAGAGATCTACAAACGCATTCAGGCTGGCAGCCCTGCCCCCGAAAAAGAAGACCACAACCACTAAGGTCTCCGCGTTCCCGCCTTGCCGCCTGGGCCATTGGCCCAGTCGCACGCTTGAGCCCGCCTTCACTCAGTAACGGTTGATGCCGTTCAAGGCAAGGGTTGCGAATCTTCCAGGCTGGGCTGCGCCGCCAGGGCGTGCTCCAGTTTCTCGGCCAGTTCATCGTCCCGAAACGGTTTCTGCACCACCAGCGGCTCATGGCCACTCAGGCCATCCAGGTCGGCGTAACCGGTGATGAACACCACGGGCAGGCGAGGGTACACGCCACGCGCTACCTGAGCCAATTGCGCGCCGTTCATGCCGGGCATGGCATAGTCGGTCAGCAGCACATCCACTTCCTCACTGAGCACATCCAAGGCCACCTGCCCGCTGGCAGCCTCCACCACCCGATAGCCCAGGCGGTCGAGCAACTGCGCCGTCACCGCGCGCACCTGGTGGTCGTCGTCTACCAGCAGCACGGTGCGGTTGGCGCCTTGCACAGGCTCGCTTCGCGCCGCCACGGGGGCCGCACGCAGCGCAATGGCGTTGAGGCTCGGCAGGTAGACCTCCACCGTGGTGCCCTGCCCCGGCGCCGTGGCAATGCTCACACCGCCCCCTGATTGCTTGGCAAAGCCGAACACCTGGGCCAACCCCAGGCCGGAGCCCTTGCCAATGTCCTTGGTGGTGAAGAACGGCTCGAAGGCCTTGGCCAGCACGGCCTCGCTCATGCCGCTGCCCGTGTCGCCGATGGACAGCACCACATAGGCGCCCGGCTCCGGGTCCTGGGGGTGCAGCGCCGGACGGTCGACCACGGCGTTGCGGGTGGCCAGGCGCAGCGTACCGCCGCCGGGCATGGCGTCACGGGCGTTGATGGCCAGGTTGAGGATGATCATCTCGGTCTGGGTGGGGTCGACCAACGCACTCCACAGGGCATCATCGGTGTGGGTCTGGATCCAGATGCTGCCACCCAAGGTGCGTTGCAGCAGTTCGAACATGCCGAACACAGTGTCATTGAGATTGACCGGCATCGGCTCCAGACGCTGGCGACGGGAAAACGCCAGCAGCTGGGCGGTCAGCTTGGCGCCGCGCTCGCCGGCTTCTCGAATATTGTGCAGACGGCTCTGTACCTTTTCCATGACGCCGCGTTCCACGTCCCGGGCCAGGAAGGTGGTGCTGGTCAAAATCACCGTCAGCAAGTTGTTGAAGTCGTGGGCCACGCCCGCGGTGAGCTGCCCCACCGCCTCCAGGCGCTGCATCTGCTGCAGCGTGGCCTCGATGCGCTCACGTTCCTTGATCTGCTGGCGCAACTGTTCGTTGGTGGCGGCCAGTTCATCCACCACCGCACGCTCGCCGGTAATGTCACGCACCGCTGCGTACATCAGGCCGTCGTCGGGCACGATGGTCCACGACAACCAACGGTAGTCGCCATCGGCATGGCGCATGCGGTTGACGAACCGCGTGGAAACGTTGCCACTGGCGATGTTCTCGGTTTCGCGCACGGTGGCACCGATGTCATTGGGGTGCACCAGCTCCCACAATTGCATCTGCCCCAGGGTTTGCCGCGACCAGCCCAGCGCGGCTTCCCAGGCAGGGTTCAGCGCTATGGGCGACATGTCGAAGCGCATCACCGCCAGCAGTTCGCGGGACAGCTCCCAGGTACGGTCACGCTCCCGGGTACGCTTTTGCACGCGGTCGCCCAGCAACTCGTTGAGCCGCTGCAAGGCCTCGGTGGCCCGTTTCTGCTCGCTGATGTCCTGGATGACCCCGGTGAAACGCACGCACACCAGCCCCTCGAAGAAGGCCCTGCCACTGGTGGACATCCAGCATTCGGCACCGTCAGGCAACAGTGCACGGTACTCCACCTGGTAGCTGCCATTACCCTGGGGGGACATGGCCTGGGCCATGCGCTCTTCCACCAGAGGGCGGTCCTGGGGGTGGCAATGGTCAAGAAAATAGTCGATATCGACGGTGACCGCCGGGTCGACGCCATACAACGTCCGGCAGCGCTCGTCCCAGACCAATTGCCCGGTGTGCGGGGCGAAATCCCATACGCCCATGCGTGCGGCATCAATGGCCAGGCGCGCTCGCACCTCCATTTGCTGCAAGGTCTGTTCAGCGCGCACGCGCTCGCGGCGCTCGTGAACTTCGGCCAACGCCCGCTTGACCGCCTTGGGCAGCAGGGTCAGGTTCTGCTTGAGCACATAGTCGATGGCGCCCAGGCGCATCATTTCCACGGCGTTTTCTTCGCCGTATACCCCAGACAGGAAAATGAACGGCGTCTGCGGGGCGATTTCCCGCGCCCGGTGCAGCACCTGGGCCCCCGAGGAGCCTGGCAACAGGAAGTCGCAAAGGATCAGGTCGAATACCTGGGTACGCAACACCTGTTCGGCACCCTGGTGGTTGAAGACCAGCGTCGACTCAATCACCAGGCCAGCCCGCTCCAGTGTCAGCAGGCACAGTTCGGCATCACGCGGGCTGTCTTCGATCAGCAGTAGTTGCAGGGGCTTTGACAGCATGTGCAGGTATCGATCTCGTTCAAATGGCTCGCCCTCAGGTGGGACGACGTTGCAGGCGCAGCGAACCGGGCGGTGGTTCGTTGAGGACCGCCCAGAAGACCCCGAGGTCGGAAATCGCCGTGACGAATTCCTTGAACTCCACGGGTTTGACCACGTAAGCGTTGACGCCCAATTCGTAGGCGCGCATCAAGTCGGGCTCTTCGCGCGACGAGGTCAGCATGACGGTGGGAATGCTGCGCAGCTCGGGCGATTCGCGCACCACCTTGAGTACCTCCAGGCCATCGACCTTGGGCAGCTTGAGGTCCAGCAGCAACACCGCCGGGTTGCCCTCCAGGCGTTCGACGTGGGCATTGCGGCGCAACAGGTAATCCAGGGCCTCGGCGCCGTCACGCATGACGATCACTTCGTTGGCCAGCTGGCTGCGCTCCAGCGCAAGCAGCGTGAGTTCCAGGTCTCGTGGGTTGTCTTCCACCAGCAGGATGGGTTTGAGCATCGATAGCCTCGGTAAAATCATGCGGGATTGCGGGCCGGTGCGTGGGGCAAGGCGAAACTGAACGTCGCCCCTTCGCCCAGGGCACCCTGGGCCCATACACGGCCATCATGGCGTTCAATGATACGCCGGACACTGGCCAGGCCAATACCGGTACCCTCGAATTCCTCCATGCGGTGCAGGCGCTGGAACACGCCGAATAGTTTGTCGACGTATTCCATATCAAAACCGACACCGTTGTCACGGACATAGACCACGGTTTCGCCATTTTGCTCAGTGGCACCGATTTCGATGACCGCGGGGTTGCTGCCACGGCTGTACTTGAGGGCATTGGAAATCAGGTTGCGCAACGCCAGGTGCAGGAACGCGGCATCCGCCAGCACGCGGGGCAACGGCTCGATGCGCCATTGCACCTCGCGGTCTTCATAGTCGGGAACCATTTCCTCGCGAATGGCTTCCACCAGCGCGCCCAGGTCGACATCGGACAGGCGCAGCGCGGACCGCCCCATCTGCGAGAAGCTCAGCAGGTTGTCCACCAGGCTGCCGGCGAAACGCGCAGACTCGCCGATGTGGTCGAGGAAACGCTGGCCGCGCTCGGACAGTTTCTCGCCCTCGAAGTCGCCCAACAACTCGGCATAGCCAGCGATATGGCGCAACGGCGCACGCAAATCGTGGGACACGCTATAGGAGAAGGCTTCCAGTTCCTTGTTGGAGCGCTTGAGTTCACCGGCCAGTTGCGCCAGTTCCTCGGCCTTGCGCAGCACGATGCCCAGCACCGCTGTGCGCAGTTCCGCCACGCCTTCGATTTCCAGCGGGTCCCAGGGGCTGGAGTAGCCTTTGACGGTTTCCTGCCAGCTGTCGAAGCTGTGACGCGGGTTGAGCACGCCGCTGTCGCTGATGCTTTTTTCCGGTTTGCCGGCCCAGACCACACTGCGTGCCTGTTCGGGCTTGAACCAGATCAGGTAGTGGGAATGTATTTCCGAGATAGCAACGGCCAGAACGCCGCCCACCTGGGCAGCCAGGCCAGGCAGCGAGGGAATATCGCGGCCGACATTATCGCTGTGGAACACCTCATGCCCGCCGCGCTCGGCGAGCCATTCGGTCAACGCCAGCACAAGGGCCTCGTCGGGCGTTTCCCCCACCAGATCGCAGCTGGAGGCCGTGATGATGGCCGCGCCCTGGGCGCGGGCGAAGCCGAGCAAGGTATCGCTCAAGGCCAGCGCCCCGTCGCGCACGCTGTCACGGTCAGCCATGACCGAGAGCAATTGCACGATCTGCTGACGCACGCCCAGCAGACGCTGGTTGCGTACATGCAGTTCCATGGACTCGATCTGCAACGACAGCACGCTACCCAGTAGCTCACACGCGGTGCGGCTCTGAAAACGCACCGCCCGGGGTTCGGCATGGTGGCAGGAAATCAGCCCCCACAACCGGCCGCCCACGACGATGGAGATCGACATGGACGCCAGGGTGCGCATGTTGCGCATGTACTGCAGGTGTACGGGCGACACGCTGCGCAGCGCGGCGTAACTGAGGTCCAGCGGCCGCTCGGTCAACGGGTTGAGCGCCGGCACCAGCGCGGCGGGTACGTAGTTGGCGTCCTCGATCACCCGGATACGGTTGGCGCAATACAACGCCCGCGCCTGGGGCGGAATATCCGCTGCCGGGAAGCAAAGGCCCAGGTAGCTGGGGTAGCCTTCGTCGGCCAGTTCGGCCAATACCAGGCCGTCGCCCGCCTCATCGAACCGGTACGCCTTGACTCGGCCGAAGCCGGTGATGCGCTTGACCTCGGCCACCGCCTGGGCACACACCTGCTCGATGCTCTCTGCGCCTTGCAACTGACCGATGAAGGTGCGTACCAGGGGATAAAGGTTGGCGTAGGCGGTGAGCACATCGCCGGCCGGCTCGAACTCGGCTATCACTACGCTGTCGAAGCGGTGCGCCATCAGCGCGATAGGCGGGCCGTCATAGTTGCCCACGGCAAAGCGCACATCCGCCACGTGCACGGGCTTGTGCTCTTCACTGGTACGCTCGGCCAACAGCCGCGCTACCTGTTCGCCGCCTTGCAGCAATTCCGGCAGGTGCCGCCCCAACCACTGCTCGGCCGCTTCGCCAAGCCAGCGCTGAATATTTTCACTGGCCTGCAGCACCGCCAGGGTATCGGGTTCAAGCACCAGCATGAAACCGTGGGGTTGAATGCTGCCGGGCAAGTGGATGGGCTCTTTCGCGCAATTGGCGGTGGCCTGAGCCAATGCCGCTGAAATATCGCCGGATGTCAAAGAAGATCTCCTTGTGCGTGCCCCGTTCTCTGCGCTGGAACGGGCACGTATCGTGGTCATCCGCTTGTTGTTAAACAGACAGTCACGACTCTGACAGCACGATATCAAATTCTATCGCCAAGGCTGCGAAAAAAATGGCTTTTACAGGGCGTTATGCCTGCAGGAATGCGGCGTCAGCGGGAGCGAAGCTGCACTGCGGTGTCCCTGGGCGCTCCAGGCAGAGGACTCAACGCCCCTGCGCAACAACCTCCTTGCCATAGCTGACCAGCCAGTTGCGCACCTGAGGCGTGGTGCCTGCCTTGTCCGCCAAGTGGTGGGTATTGTTCGACACCCACGTCAGCCGGGTGTAGCTGTTGCCGTTGGCATCGCGCATACCGTACATCATGCCCCGGTGCCCGCCCAGGTCGACATTGGCCAGCTCCCTGATGGTCGTTACCGCCACGCCCTTGAGCACCATGTCCTGCAACAGCAGGTCACCGTCGGGGCAATGCAGGTAACGGCGCAGGCCATTGAGCCCACTCTCGGTATATACCCCCATTCGGTAAGCCACCTGCACTTCGCACTGGCGCGTCATGCCCAGGCGCGGCGCCTCGTACATCCCCGGCGCGTTCGCCAGCTTGCGGGCCGGGCGCTCACGCTGCACTTGCGCCAACCGCGACGCCATGCTGGCGCTGTCCACCGCCTCCACATACGTGCTGGGCTTGCGCCGCTCATGCAACTTGCGCTCGATCTGTGCCTTTTCCTCAGCCGAAGGCCCTATCGCCTGCCCCATGCTGGCACGCAGCAAGCGGGCACTGGTCATGGCGTCTTCCAGACGGTCCTGATCCTTGAGCGGGATGTCAAAAATGGAAATCTCATGGTAGCCCTCGCTCGCCGAGGGGCGGTCCAGCGTGGCCGCGTGGCCGGACAGCGCTACCGCCATGGGAGCGAGAAACAGGCTGCAGGCCAGGATTCTGGTTGAGATCATGGTTTCAGTCCTTGAAACGCAAGGGTTCCGCGTGGGCGGGCGAGAGATGATGAGTAGTTTTACTACAAAGAGGGTAACGGGGAAATGGGGGTGACGTAATGATGTGAATCAATTCCGCCACAGGGTGTGGGAGCGGCCATTTCCCCACAAGTGAGCTTTGCACTGAACCATTTGGGTGGTGGCAGTCTGATGTAGGCCGATGAATGCCAGCGTCACGACCAAGCCGCTCAGGATTCTGAAAATCCTTGATGCTATTGGTCAGCACCCACAAGGGCTGAACTCAAAAGATAAGGATATAGCGTTGATCAAGCCCCTCACGTCGCTGCGTTTTTTCGCGGCACTCGCTGTTTACATAGACCACCTGGGGCTGCAAACCGATACAGGCAGCCTCGGCGTCATGTTCTTCTTCGTCCTGTCTGGATTCATTATCACCTACACCTATGCCGACAAGGTGAATACCCTTGAACCCAGAGGGCTGGCCAGCCTCTACACCAAGCGTATCGGCCGCATCTTCCCGGTGCATCTGTTGACGCTGCTATTGGCCATTCCGCTTGTTTTTATCACCGATGCGCCTACTACCTTCACAACGGGAGTCTATAACGCGCTGTTGATGCAAAGCTGGTACCCGAGCAGCAGTGATTTCTTTTCGCTCAACTCAGTGTCCTGGACACTCTCGGTCGAGTGGGCTTTCTACCTGGCCTTCCCGTTCCTGATGATGGGTATCAAGAAATTCGGGTTCAACAAGAGCGCCGCTTCTGGCCTCATGTTGTCAGGGCTTTGCCTGGCAGCCCTGCTGGTGTTCACCCTCTGGATGTACCGAGACCCTGCACGCGTTGCCTCGTCCACCTGGTTGATCCGCATATCGCCAATAAACCTGTTTATCTTCCTGATCGGCACCGGCGTCGCGCTCTACCTCACCCAGGAGAAGCGCAGCCAACATTTTTCACCAGGATTCGCCACGGCTCTGGAGGTTATCGCTCTGGTGCTGATCGCAGCAACCTACCACTGGACGGTTGTGGATGGCGGGAAAGACAGGATGCCGCTTGACCATGTGATCTTGTACTTGCCGCTGTTTGCCTTTTGCATCTACATCTTTTCCGTGGCCAAGGGTCTGGTTTCGAAAATGCTGTCCAACCGCTTTCTGGTGCACCTGGGAAACTTGAGTTTCTCGATGTACATGCTTCACCTGCTGGCAATCATCTACACGGACCGCTACTTGATGCCGGTGATTGGCGCCAACGGCGTTACCCTCAACAGGTTCTATCTGTTCGCGATGTTGATGATCGCTTGCGAGGTGGTTTACCGCCTGGTTGAAACCCCATACCGCAACTACGCGCGAAAGGCCGCTTCCAACCTTTTCCCCCGGTACAACGCCGCTACCCGGCCAGCCTGAGAAAGAGGCCATTGGCCCTGTGTCCTGGCGACCCTGGAAATCCGCTTCAGGCATTCCACCCGCTCCTCCTCCACCTCGATACCGCTGCGCACCGGCTGGGCCTTGTGCAGCTTATTGGCGCCCTGCGCCACGCCCAGGTGCCACCGGCGAACCACGAGGAAGCGCATCAGCGCTCCGCCTGCAGGCGGGCCAGGTCGGCACGCAGCCCGTCCCGCTGACGGGTCAGCGCTTCGGTCATCTGAACCAGGCAGACCTGGCCCAGCCAATGGTTGGCGTTGCTGATATTGATATTGCACGGGTTGTTGTGCCGGACGCCGCGGGGATGGCAGGCATGTACTTTTCTTCCGACGAAAATAAGCCGCTCACAGCGGCTGTTTGTTAGAATCAGCGCCCCCTGTTTGAAGCGCAGAGGGATTTTCAATAAGGAAGCCAAATGATAAAGCCTCTAACCTCCCTCAGATTTTTTGCAGCATTGGCTGTAATCATCGAGCACCTGGGGACCGACTTGAACATTGGCGGCCCTGGCGTGATCTTCTTCTTCGTCCTCTCCGGCTTTATCATTGCGTACACCTACGCAAACCGCATCAAACAAATAACCAAAGAATCTCTGACCAAGATGTACGCCATCAGGATCGGTCGGATTTTCCCGCTTCACCTTTTCGTGCTTGCCCTATGCATTCCGTTTGCATTCATGAATGGCGATCCGCCAAAACTGTATGTATTGCTGACCAACGCATTGTTGGTCCAAAGCTGGTACCCCAGTCACGACGACTTCTTCGCCTTCAACTCCGTGGCGTGGACACTGTCCATTGAATGGTTCTTCTACCTCAGCTTCCCGTTCGTGCTGATACCGCTGCGCAACCTGGGCGCATTCACTACGCCTGCCAAGTGCCTGGCGTTTTCAGCAGTGGCGCTCGCTGCGATCCTGCTGGTGAACGGCATCTTCAACCATGGCGGCGAGTTCCTGAACGCCACCTGGTGGGCGATGAAGATTTCCCCGGTGAACGTCCTGATTTTCTTCGTAGGATCCGGAATCGGGATGTGGCGCCTGTGCATCGGCGATCAGGGGAAACGTGTGATGTGGCGCGATTCAGGCCTGGAACTCCTGGCGATTCTCTCGCCGGTTGCTGCTTATAAGCTCTTCAACACCTGGGGCGTCGAGACCCCGCTTGGAATTGGCTATATAGGCTCTTACGTTCCTTTTTTCACTTTCATGGTTCTCGTGTTTTCTCATACAAACGGACTCATTTCCAAGGCGCTTTCGAACAACGTTCTTGTGCGCCTGGGAGAAATCAGCTTTGCCATTTACATGAGTCACCAGGTAATACTAAACATCGTCAATACCCATATTGCGACTGTCATCGGTGCCGGCGCCAGCCTTCAAGTGAAGATTCTGATGTTCGCCGTCATCCTGCTTATATCCGAACTCCTGTACCGATTCATTGAAAACCCCGCACGCCTTGCAGTTAAGGAAAGGATGGCACGCAAGAAAGTGGACAATGCCGGCCAGATGCCCCAGGCGCAACAGGCCAAGTAACGGTGGCTGGGGGCCCCAAGCGACGCATCGCGCCGGGCAATGGCGCAGATAAGGTCGGGATGGAACACCTCGGCCCTTCCGCCGTCCGGGGAGAAATTTTCGGCCACGGCGCCTTCGTAAATGCGTGGCAAGGGATCTGCCCGCCGAGGCGGCGACCGGCGGCATTCGAGAGCCGAGAGGCCAGCTTGGGCACACGACCGCTGGCATGAGCGAGCAGTTCATCGCAGGCGGCGCGGCGCGAAGGTTACGCCGACGTAATGACCGAATTGCGGAAATGATTTTCGAATTGCGGAAAAAACAAAAAGGGCCTGCCGACTGAACAGTCTGGCAAGCCCTTGATTTGTTTGGTGCCCGGAGCCGGGGTCGAACCGGCACGTCCTCACGAACGGGGGATTTTAAGTCCCATGCGTCTACCAATTTCGCCATCCGGGCGGTAGCGCGGTGCAGCGTGCAACGAGGGATTTTCAGGCCCCCTGCTCACCTTTGCATCGAACACTAATAACGTTTGAACCGTTTTAGTGCAGCGATTGCGAGCCAACGAATATATACACCCTGCCCTGAACACGCAACAACGTTCAGGTACTTTCCCAGACAAAATATTAACGCGCCTGGAAATAAAAAAGTCCTGTAGATCATTGATCTACAGGACTTCGTTATAATGGAGGCCGAGGTCGGAATCGAACCGGCGTAGACGGATTTGCAATCCGGAGCATAACCACTTTGCTACTCGGCCTCAAATGTACAGCAACTTACAACCGCTGCTCCACATAAAAACTGGAGCGGGAAACGAGACTCGAACTCGCGACCCCGACCTTGGCAAGGTCGTGCTCTACCAACTGAGCTATTCCCGCGTCGTGTTGATGGGCGCCATTCTAGCGATTTAAAAATCGCCGTCAACCCCTTGATTCAAAAAAGTTTTATTTATTTTCAGTTTGGCTGTTCAGGTGCGGCCAGGCGGCACGCAGGTAGTGAGCCATGGACCACAGCGTCAGGCCAGCCGCGACCATCAGCAAGGTGTAACCCAGCAGTACCCAGAAGTCGATCTGCGCAGGGTTGGCCAGCAGGATGACCAGGGCGAGCATCTGCGCCGCGGTTTTCCATTTACCCATGCTGGAGACTGCCACATGGGCGCGCGCACCGATTTCCGCCATCCATTCGCGCAGGGCCGACACCACGATCTCGCGGCCAATGATCACCGCCGCCGGCAAGGTCAGCCAGACGTTGTGGTGTTCCTGCACCAGCAGCACCAGGGCCACCGCCACCATCAACTTATCGGCCACCGGGTCCAGGAACGCGCCGAACGGCGTGCTCTGCTCCAGGCGTCGGGCCAGGTAGCCGTCCAGCCAGTCGGTGGCCGCGGCAATGGCGAAGACCGTGCTGGCCGCCGCGTAACTCCACGTGTAGGGGAGGTAGAACAGCAGGATGAAAAACGGAATGAGCAGGACGCGCAGAACGGTAAGCAGGTTCGGGATATTCATCGGCACAACTGGCGGCTGGGTGAGAGGGGCATTCTACTCGCTGTGCAGATTCGCATAAATCGACTCTGCGAGCTTTTTGCTGATCCCCGGGGCTTTCGCAATTTCATCGATGCTTGCACGAGACAGCTCCTGCAAGCCACCAAAATGTTTCAACAGGTCGCGGCGACGTTTGGGCCCTACGCCCGCCACCCCTTCCAGGGTGGAGGTACGCCGGGTCTTGCCACGGCGGGCCCGGTGCCCGGTGATGGCAAAGCGGTGAGCTTCGTCGCGGATCTGCTGGATCAAGTGCAACGCGGGCGAGTCCCCCTTGAGGGTGAACTCATGAGCCACGTCATTGAGGTACAGGGTTTCGAAACCGGCCTTGCGGGTGGTGCCCTTGGCCACGCCCAGCAGGATCAGGTCGGGTATCGCCAGTTCCTGGAGCACGTCACGGGCCATGTTCAACTGGCCCTTGCCGCCGTCCACCAGCAGCACGTCGGGCAATTTGCCCTCACCGTCCTTGATGCGGCTGAAGCGCCGCGTCAGGGCCTGGTGCATGGCCGCGTAGTCGTCGCCGGCGGTGACGCCTTCGATATTGTAGCGGCGGTAGTCGGACTTGATCGGGCCCTCGGGGCCGAACACCACGCAGGAAGCCACCGTGGCCTCGCCGCTGGAGTGGCTGATGTCGTAGCATTCCAGTCGCTGAGGCGGCTCGTCCAGGTTGAGCACGTCGGCCAGGGCCTCGAACCGCGCCGCCACGTGCTGGCGGTTGGCCAGGCGCGCCGCCAGGGCCTGTTCGGCGTTGGTCACGGCCAGTTGTTGCCAGCGCGCACGGGTACCGCGCACCCGGTGGCTGACGCTCAGCTCGCGGCCGCGCAGGGTGTCGATGGCGGCCACCAGGGCCTCCACGTCTTCCGGCACCACGTTGACAATCAACTCCGCCGGCAAGTCGCGCTCGCTGCTGGTGAGGTAGTACTGGGCCAGGAACGCCGACATGACCTCGGCGACCTCCTCCTCGATCCCCACCTGGGGAAAGAAGTTCTTGCTGCCCAGTACCCGCCCGCCTCGCACACTGATCAGGTGCACACAGGCGCCGCCCGGGTTGACGAAGGCGGCCACCACGTCGACATCGCCACTGCCGCCTTCCATGTTCTGCTGATCCTGCACGCGGCGCAGCAAGGCGATCTGGTCCCGCAACAGCGCGGCGTTTTCGAAGTCCAGGCTCATGGCGGCCTTTTCCATGCTCGCCGACAGTTCGTCCGTGAGCTGATGGCTGCGCCCTTCCAGGAACATGATGGAGTGACGCACGTCCTCGGCATATTCCTGTGGTTCGACCAGGCCCACGCAAGGGGCCTTGCAGCGCTTGATCTGGTATTGCAGGCACGGCCGGGTGCGGTTCCTGTAGTAGCTGTCCTCGCACTGGCGCACGAAGAATGTCTTCTGCAGCAGGCTGAGGCTTTCGCGAATGGCGCCGGCGCTGGGGTATGGCCCGAAATACTTGCCCTTGGCCTTCTTCGCACCTCGATGAATGCTCAACCGCGGGAAAGCACCGTCGGACAGAAACACGTAGGGGTAGGACTTGTCGTCGCGCAGCAGGATGTTGTACGGCGGCCGCCATTCCTTGATGAGCGTCTGTTCCAGCAGCAGCGCTTCGGTCTCGTTGCCGGTGATGGTGGTTTCCACCTGGGCGATTCGCCCCACCAGCGCGGCAGTCTTGGGCGCGAGACCGGTTTTGCGGAAGTAGCTGGCCAGGCGTTTCTTGAGGTTCTTGGCCTTGCCGACGTACAGCAGGCGCGCCTCGCTGTCGAACATGCGGTACACACCCGGGCGGGCGCTGCAGGTGGACAGAAAGGCAGAAGGATCGAAAGGGGTTTCCATGTTCAAAGGCTGGCGTCGACCATACCGTGTCGCACGGCCAGCAAGGTGAGTTCGACGTCACTGGCGATCGACAGCTTTTCAAAGATGCGGTAGCGGTAAGTATTCACCGTTTTGGGTGAAAGGCATAGCTTGTCGGAGATGATCTGCACTTTCTGGCAGTTGACGATCATCAGCGCGATCTGGATCTCACGTTCGGACAGCAGGTCGAACGGCGAGTTCGTGGTCTGCGGCTGGAACGACTTGAGCGCCAGTTGCTGGGCGATCTGCGGGCTGATGTAACGCTGCCCGGCGAACACCAGGCGGATGGCCTGGACCATTTCATCCAGCCCCGCGCCCTTGGTCAGGTAACCAGCGGCGCCGGCCTGCAGCAGCCGCGTGGGGAACGGATCTTCCTCACAGACAGTCACCGCCACCACCTTGATGTCGGGGTGCCTGCTCAGCAACTTGCGGGTGGCTTCCAGGCCGCCGATGCCAGGCATCTTGACGTCCATCAGCACCACGTCGGGCTTCAGATCACTGGTGAACTTCAGGGCATCTTCACCCGATTCGGCCTGGCCGATGACCTGCAGCCCGTCGATGTCGGCCAACATCCGAGTGATGCCTGTACGTACCAGATCATGATCATCGACAACTAGGACCCTAATCAAGCAGACACCTCGTTCTTGGGCTTTGAAGGAATTGTTAGCCACCTTAGCAAAAAATCGGATCCGGAACCTAGCGCAAAGCGTCATGTACATGACGCCATGCGTCCGTTGCCTTCATTTGGACCGGGGTGAACCTCGTCGCGGCCGGGCCGAATAATTGGCAGCCATCTCGGCCAGGCTGTTGGCCATTTGCCGTATGGCGTCCTGGCCTTCCCGGGGCAGCACACGATAATGCCCCAGGACGTGCTCCTCGGCCTGGCTCAGGCGATCGGCGGGGATGGGCGTGCGCACCCCCGTGAGGACATAAAGCACGTCCACGCCCTGCGTCGCCACCTTGGCCAGATAATTGGCCTTGGGTGTTCGCTCGCCGCTCTCGTATTTCCCCTGGGCGTTGGGCTCGACACCACCGATGTCGCCGAACTCCTTCTGAGTCAGGCCGAGCCTGTCCCGTTCTTCCCGTAAACGCGAACCGATTCCAGTCATTTGAATGTATAATCCCTTATTAATCACCCATCCGGGTGATATTTTTAACCACAATTACACCCAATAAAACGGACTTGAACTATGCACGGTATACGGACTGCCGCACAAGCCAGGGCCTGGCTCGACCAGCAGGGAAAATCGGTACAAGAATTTGCCAGGGAACACGGCGTGGACCCCGCCACCACCTACCAGGTGCTGTCGGGACGCAAGAAGGGCCGCCGCGGGGAATCGCACAAGGTGGCCGTCTTGTTGGGGATGAAGGAAGGAATAGTGCCCGACTACACCACGGGCTGACCGCATGGCCGATCAGTCGGCGCTGAGGCGCTCCATGCGCCAGAAGCACTCGTCTTCACCGACTTCGGCAAAGCCCTTGCGCACGTACAGGTGGCGTGCCGGGTTGGACTGGAACACCATCAGCCGCACCCGTGGCAAGCGCCTCTCGCGGGCCAGTTCCATGATGCGGTCCAGTGCCCAGCCACCGATACCCCGGTTGCGCGCCTCGGGCAGCAGGTGCAGTTCACGGATGAACAGCGCCTGCCGGTCAATGCTGAGGCTGAAATAGCCCTGGACGACGCCGTCGGCCAGGATGATGAAATTGTCCCGCCACAACCAGGCCTGGTTGAAGGCCTCCTCCTGCCACAGCAGACTGTAGCGGCCGTAATAGGGCAGCATGGCCTTGCGCGTCAGGTTGCGGGAAAAGTCCAGGTCGCCTTCAGTGGCGGCCCGCAGTTCAAGCTGCATGTGCACCTCCCCTTGCTGTACCGACGGGCTGCGCCAGGGTAGTCATGGGCTGTCCTGATCTCGAAATGACAAGGTGAATGATGCCATAAACCTGATTTCGATCACTCATACGGTTCGCGCGCCTGCATGAACAGCGGCTGGGGCACAAAGCGCAGATAACACTTGAACATCGCGCGAACGCTGAAGTAAGCTCGGCGCATCTTGACGGAGACATTCATGTCCAACGCCCTTCACACCCAGTCTCAGCACACTGCCAGCGCACGTCGCTCGGTAGCAGTTGCGCCTGTGCGTTCGGCTGCCGTCGTTGCAGATTATTACTATGGGTATTGGTTTAGCCACTGGCGCGCCTGATACCCTTATCCGGCGGCCAGAACCCAGGTCGCCCGGTTTGAGAAACTCCAAAACCCCCGGTCGGCCTCCCGACCGGGGGTTTTGTTTTTTCCGGTACCCGTTTTCCATTTTGCCATTTGACACAGAGGATTTACCCCATGAACTACGCCACCTATTACCGCTACGACTATTGCACCGCCTGGCGATTTACCACCCTCCGTTCGGGACAGCTTGCCGCCTCCGACCGGTCGTGCCTGGGTGGCCGTGCGTTAACACATACCAATAGTCGAACATCGCGATAGGGTTGCGTGTGCGCACAGGGTGCGCCGCCAACCCAGGGAAAATACTCCATGACCATCTCCATCAGTGCCCTGCCCCTTGCCACCACCGTTGCCCAGCCCCTGGCACCTGCCGCCAATGCGCCGGCCCTGCAACGCTTGCCCAGTACCGTCGAACTCAAGCAGCAACTGCCCCTGGCCCGCGAACTGAGCCAACAGGTCGGCGGCCACCGCAACGCTATCCGCGCCATTCTCGAAGGCCGTGACCCACGCCTGCTGGTAGTGGTAGGCCCTTGCTCGCTGCACGACCCCGAATCCGCCCTGGAGTACGCCGAACGCCTGGCGACCCTGGCCACCGACGTGCAGGACCAACTGCTGCTGGTCATGCGGGCCTACGTGGAAAAACCTCGTACCACCGTGGGCTGGAAAGGCCTGGCCTACGACCCGCGCATGGACGGCAGCGACGACATGGTTGGCGGCCTGAAGCTGTCTCGCCAGTTGATGCTGGAAATGCTGCACATGGGCCTGCCCCTGGCCACCGAACTGCTGCAGCCCATGGCCGCCGGCTACCTGGATGACCTGCTGAGCTGGGTCGCCGTGGGTGCGCGCACCACCGAATCGCAGATCCATCGGGAAATGGCCAGCGGTCTGCAGATGCCGGTAGGCTTCAAGAACGGCACCGACGGTGGCGTGGCCATCGCCTGCGACGCCATGCGCAGCGCCGCCCACCCGCATCGCCACTTCGGCGTGTCCGCCGAGGGCCACCCGGCGATCATTGAAACCGCTGGCAACCCCGACACCCACCTGGTGCTGCGTGGCGGGCATCGCGGCCCCAACTACGACCACGACAGCGTCGCCCAGGTGCACCAGGCGCTGGGCAAGGCCGGCGTGTCGGCGCACATCATGGTCGACTGCAGCCATGCCAACAGCGGCAAGAACCCGCTGAACCAGCCCAAGGTATTCAATGACGTCCTGCAGCAGCGGCTGCTGGGGGACCGTTCGCTGGTGGCAACCATGCTGGAAAGCCACCTGTTCGAGGGCAGCCAGGCCATCGGCCCGGGTATGCGTTACGGGGTATCGGTGACCGATGGCTGCCTGGGCTGGGAGGATACCGAAGCGTTGTTGCGCGACGCGGCGTTCGCGCTACGCGGTTGACAGCCGTCCGGCTACCCACGGCTGTAGCCGTGGCCCCGGGACGCGTTGACGGTGTAGGCGGCGCGCCTGCTGCTGCGCGGTGCATGGGACGCGGCCGGGTCCGCTGCGGGTGTTGGGTTGAAGCAGGCGACGTCACGCCGATTTTGCGTTAGGCTGCCTTCTTTCTGTTTTTCTGGAGTACTTTCCCCATGGCCAAAGCCACTGCCCGTCACATCCTGGTGTCCTCGGAAGCCAAGTGCAATGAACTGAAAGCACAAATCGAAGGCGGCGCCGATTTCGCCGAAGTCGCCAAGGCCAACTCCAGCTGCCCGTCCAGCCGCCAAGGCGGTGACCTGGGCTCGTTCGGCCCAGGCCAGATGGTCAAGGAGTTCGACACCGTGGTGTTCAGCGCCCCGATCAACGTGGTTCAAGGCCCGGTCAAGACCCAGTTCGGCTACCACCTGCTGGAAGTGACCAGCCGCCAGGACTGATCCTGCCCGGTTGCCAAAAGGCCTGCGCTCGCGCAGGCCTTTTTGTTTGTGAACGGCACGGCAGTTGGTGGTAGGGTTGTAAACGCCTGCAACCCACCTTTCCCACAAGGCAGACAATGCGCTCGGTTTTCGCCCTTCTGTTCCTGACCGCCCACTGGCTGTTGCCCACCAGCGCTTTCGCGGCCGCGCAACATGCCTTGACCGTTTATGGCGAACCGCCCAAGTACCCCGCCGGTTTCAACCATTTCGACTACGTCAACCCGACGGCCCCCAAGGGGGGTAGCCTGCGCCGCTCGGCGGTGGAGATCGGCCAGTTCGACCACTTGCTGCCTTATATAGACAAGGGCACGGGCGTCAGCCAGGTCGACGGCCTGCTGTACTCCCCCCTGGCCCTGCGCTCGCTGGACGAACCCTACACCGTGTACGGCCTCATCGCGCAGAAGCTGGAGCTGGCCGACGACCACCTGTCATTGCGTTTCTACCTCAACCCCAAGGCCAGCTTCAGCGACGGCGTGCCCATTACCGCCGACGACGTGAAGTTCACCTTCAACCTGCTCATGACCCAGGGCAGCCTGCGCTTTCGCACCCAGTTCGCCGACGTCAAACAGGTGGAAGTGGAGGGCCCACGCCAGGTGCGCTTCGATTTCAGCAGCACCGACAACCGCAGCCTGCCCCTGGACCTGGCCTCGCTGCCGGTGCTGCCCGAACATTGGTGGAAAGACCACGACTTCGCTGCCGGCGGCGGATTCGAAGCTGCGCCCGGCAGTGGCCCCTACACCGTGGGCAAGATCGACAACGGCCGCAGCATCACCTTTGAACGGGACAGAAACTGGTGGGCCAGAGACCTGCCGGTGACCCGCGGCCTGTACAACTTCGACCAGTTCGGCGTGGAGTTCTTCGGCGATACCGAAGTAGCACGCCAGGTGCTGATGGGCGGCGCCTACGACTACAACCGCGAATTCTCCGCCACCGCCTACACCATCAAGTACAACAGCCCACCGCTGGATGATGGCCGGCTGCAACGGGCACACCTGGCACCGCAGAGCCTGCAATCGGCCCAGGGCTTTGTGTTCAACCTGCAACGGCCGGTTTTCCAGGACCGCCGCGTGCGCCAGGCCCTTGCCCTGTTGTGGGACTTCGAGTGGACCAACCGCCAGTTGATGCGCAGCCTGTATATCCGCCAGCAGAGTTTCTTCGCCAACAGCCCGCTGGCCGCCCGGCAACCGCCGGACGCCGCCGAACTGAAGATCCTCGAGCCCCTGCGCGGCAAGGTCCCCGACGAAGTGTTCGGCCCTGCCTTCGAAGCCCCGCGTACCGACGGCACTGGTTTCATCCGGGACAAACAGTTGCAGGCCCTGGCCCTGCTCAAGGACGCTGGCTGGCGCCCGGAGGGTGACCGCCTGGTGAACGCTGCTGGCGAGCCCCTGAGTTTCACCTTCCTCAACGGCCAGGCTGGCCTGGAAAAACTCATCCTGCCGTGGAAGCGCACCCTGGCGCAGATCGGCATCGACCTGCAGATCCGCCGAATCGACCCCTCCCAGTACATCAATCGCCTGATGGCCCGCGACTACGACATGATCATCACCGGCTACCCGGTGTCAGCCTCGCCGGGCATGGAGCTGTACAACTATTTTGGTTCCGCCAGCGCCACCGACAGCGGTTCCAACAACTACATGGTGCTCAAGGACCCTGCCGTGGACAGCCTGATCAAGGGGCTGGTCAGCGCCCGTACCAAGGCCGACATGACCGAATACGCCCACGCCCTGGACCGGGTGCTGCAGTGGAACTACTACTGGATACCCAACTACTACCCGCCTGGCACGTCCACGGTGTGGTGGAACCGCTTCGGCATTCCCGAGCACCCGGCACCCAATGACGAGGCCCCGGAAACCTGGTGGCAGGTCAGCCCCACACCGCTCACCAATCCCCAGATGGCCGAGCTGCGTGCCAAGGAGGCTCACTGATGCTGGCCTATGCCCTGCGGCGCCTGCTGCTGATCGTGCCGACCCTGGTGATTATCCTGCTGGTGAACTTCGTCATCGTCCAGGCAGCGCCGGGCGGCCCGGTGGAACAGGCCATCGCCCGCTTGCAGGGCCTGGGCAGGGTCGCGGTGGGGGGCGGTGGCGGCGATTCGGCCCAAGGCGCATCACGGGCCAGCCGCGGCCTGGACCCCAAGTTGATCAAGGATATCGAGCGCCAGTACGGTTTCGATAAACCGGCCCCCGAACGCCTGTGGCTGATGCTGAAGAATTACGCCACCCTGGATTTCGGCAACAGCTTTTTCCGTGGCGCCAAGGTCACCGACCTGATTCTGGACAAGATGCCGGTGACCCTGTCGCTGGGCTTCTGGGCCACGCTGATCACCTACCTGGTGTCCATTCCCCTGGGGATCCGCAAGGCGGTGCACCATGGCAGCCATTTCGACATCTGGAGCAGCACCGCCATCATCATCGGCTACGCCATGCCGGCATTTCTGTTCGCCATGCTGTTGATCGTGCTGTTCGCCGGCGGCACCGAGCTGAACTGGTTCCCGGTGCGCGGGCTGGTTTCGGAAAACTTCGCCCAGCTGTCCCCCCTGGGCAAGGTGGCCGACTACTTCTGGCACCTGGTGCTACCGGTACTGTCGCTGGTGATCGGCGGTTTCGCCACCCTCACCATCCTGACCAAGAATTCGTTTCTCAACGAAATCACCCGCCAGTACGTGGTCACCGCCCGTGCCAAGGGCGTCAGCGAGCGGCGAGTGCTGTACGGCCACGTGTTTCGCAACGCCATACTGCTGGTGGTGGCCGGCCTGCCCCAGGCGTTCATCAGTGTGTTCTTCGCCGGCTCGCTGCTGATCGAAGTGATCTTCTCCCTCGACGGCCTCGGCCGCCTGAGCTACGAGGCCGCCGTGGCGCGGGATTACCCGGTGGTGTTCGGCACCCTGTTCATCTTCACCCTGTTCGGCTTGCTGATAAAACTGGTGGGTGACCTGTGCTATACCCTGGTCGACCCGCGCATCGACTTCGCCGCGAGGACTGCCTGATGAAGCGCCTGTCACCGGTGTCCCGCCGGCGCCTGCAGCGATTTCGCCAGAACCGCCGTGGCTGGTGGTCGCTGTGGCTGTTCCTGGCCCTGTTCGGCCTGACCCTGGGCGGTGAGCTGATCGCCAATGACAAGCCCCTGGCCGTGAGCTACCACGGCCAGTGGTATTTCCCGGCCTTCAAGCGTTACACCGAAACCGAGTTTGGCGGCCTGCTGCCCTTCCAGCCCGACTACCGCAGCGACTATGTGCGCAAGCTGATCACCGATAGCGGCGGGCACCTGTACTTCGCGCCTATCCCGTTCAGCGCCGACACGCCCAACTACGACCTCACCCAACCGGCGCCCAGCCCGCCCAGCGCCAGCAATTGGCTGGGCACCGATGACCAGGGCCGCGATGTGCTGGCCCGGGTGATCTACGGTGCGCGGGTGTCGATTCTGTTCGCCCTGGCACTGACGTTCATCAGCTCGCTGATCGGCATCCTCGCCGGCGCGCTGCAAGGCTATTACGGCGGCTGGGTCGACCTGTTCGGCCAGCGCCTGCTGGAGGTGTGGTCGGGGCTGCCGGTGCTGTACCTGCTGATCATCCTGTCCGGCTTCGTGGAACCGAATTTCTGGTGGTTGCTGGGGATCATGGCGCTGTTCTCCTGGCTGGCCCTGGTGGACGTGGTGCGCGCCGAATTCCTGCGCGGGCGCAACCTGGAGTACGTGAAAGCCGCTCGGGCCCTGGGCCTGAATGACGGCAAGATCATCCGCCGGCACATCCTGCCCAATGCCATGAACGCTACCCTGAGCTACTTGCCGTTCATCCTCACCGGCGCCATTTCGACCCTGACCGCCCTGGACTTCCTGGGCTTCGGCATGCCAGCGGGCAGCGCCTCCCTGGGCGAACTGATCGCCCAGGGCAAGGAAAACCTGCAGGCACCGTGGCTGGGGTTCACGGCCTTTTTCACCTTGGCACTGGTGCTGTCGTTGCTGGTGTTCATCGGCGAGGCATTGCGTGATGCCTTCGACCCACGCGCCTGAGGCGAGCATGAGCGAACACCTGATCGAAATACGCAACCTGCGGGTCGAGTTCAACGGCCACGTGGCGGTGAAAGACCTCAACCTCGACATCCCCGTGGGTGAATGCCTGGCCCTGGTGGGCGAGTCGGGCTCGGGCAAGTCGGTGACGGCCCACTCGATCCTGCAACTGCTGCCCACCATCGGCACCCACAGCCAGGGCAGCATTCGTTACCGTGGCACCGAGCTGCTGGGGGCGCCGGCGGCGACGCTGCGCGAGATCCGCGGCAACCGCGTGGCGATGATCTTCCAGGAGCCGATGACGTCGCTCAACCCGCTGCACACGGTGGAAAAACAGATCGGCGAGACCCTGCTGGTGCATCGCGGCCTGACCGGCAAGGCTGCCCAGGCGCGCACCCTGGAACTGCTGCGGCTGGTGGCCCTGCAGCACCCGGAAAAGCGCCTCAAGGCGTACCCGCACCAGCTCTCCGGTGGCCAACGGCAACGGGTGATGATCGCCATGGCCCTGGCCTGCGAACCCGACTTGCTGATCGCCGACGAACCCACCACGGCCCTGGACGTGACCGTGCAGCGGCGCATCCTGCACCTGCTCAAGTCGTTGCAGCAGCGCCTGGGCATGTCGTTGCTGCTGATCAGCCATGACCTCAACCTGGTACGCAGTATCGCCCAGCGCGTGTGCGTGATGCGCGCCGGCGAGATCGTCGAACAGGCCGACACCGAAACCCTGTTCTGCCGCCCGCAACACCCCTACAGCTGCGTACTGATGAACGCTGAGCCGGCCGGCGAGCCCCTGCCGCGCCACGAGCGGCCCAGCCTGTTGCAGGTCGATGACCTCAAGGTGTGGTACGCCACCGGCGGCGGCCTGTTGCGCAAGCCCCAGTACATCAAGGCGGTGGACGGCATCAGCCTGAGCCTGCAGAAAGGCAAGACGCTGGGCATCGTCGGCGAGTCGGGCTCGGGCAAGTCGACCCTGGGCCAGGCCATCCTGCGCCTGCTGGACTCCGAAGGCGCCATCGGCTTCGACGGCCAGCCATTGCAAGGCCTGAGCCCCAAGCAGATGCTGCCATGGCGCAAGCGCATGCAGGTGGTGTTCCAGGACCCCTTCGGCAGCCTCAGCCCGCGGCTGTCGGTGCAACAGATCATCAGCGAAGGCCTGGAAGTGCATGTGCCCTGCGACGCCGAAGACCGCGAGCGGCGGGTGATCCGCGTGCTTGAAGAAGTTGGCCTGGACCCGGCCAGCCGGCACCGCTACCCCCATGAGTTTTCCGGTGGCCAGCGCCAGCGCATCGCCATCGCCCGCGCCCTGGTGCTCAAGCCCGACCTGATCCTGCTGGACGAGCCCACCTCCGCCCTCGACCGAACGGTCCAAAAGCAGATCGTCGCCCTGCTGCGCCAACTCCAGGACGACCATGGCCTGACCTACCTGTTCATCAGCCACGACCTGGCGGTGATCAAGGCCCTGGCCCACGATGTGATCGTGGTCAAGGACGGCCAGGTAGTGGAGCGTGGCCCCAGCCATGACCTGTTCGAAGCGCCGCAACACCCTTATACCCGTGAATTGCTGCTGGCCGCCCATGTGCAGGCCGAGCAGCCCTGACCTGGAGGCACGCCCATGACCCTGAACGGCAAGACGGCACTGATCACCGGTTCCACCAGCGGCATCGGCCTGGGCATTGCCCATGCCCTGGCCGCCGCGGGGGCCAATGTGATTCTCAACGGCTTCGGTGACGCCCAGGCGGTGCTTGCCGAGTTTGCCCACCACGGGGTGAAGGTCGGCCACCATGGCGCCAACGTCAGCCACCCCAGCGAGATCGAAACGATGTTCGCCTACGCCCAGGCCGAATTCGGCGGCGTCGACATCCTGGTCAACAATGCCGGCATCCAGCACGTGGCGGCGGTGGAGGCGTTCCCGGTGGAGCGCTGGGATGCGATCATCGCCATCAACCTCTCGGCGGTATTCCACGCCACCCGCCTGGCCCTGCCGGGCATGCGCCAGCGTGACTGGGGGCGCATCGTCAACATTGCCTCGGTGCATGGCCTGGTGGGTTCCACGGGAAAGGCCGCGTACGTGGCGGCCAAGCACGGGGTGATCGGGCTGACCAAGGTCGTGGGCCTGGAAACGGCGAAAACCGGGGTTACCTGCAATGCCATCTGCCCGGGCTGGGTGCTGACGCCCCTGGTGCAACAACAGATCGACGCCCGCGCCGCCGACGGCATCGACCCGCAACAGGCGCGGCAGGACCTGCTCGCCGAAAAGCAGCCGTCGCTGGAGTTCGTCACGCCCCAGCAATTGGGTGAGCTGGTGTTGTTCCTGTGCGACGAAGGCGGCAGCCAGGTGCGCGGCGCGGCGTGGAACATGGATGGAGGGTGGTTGGCGCAGTGATCCAGGCGCAGCGCCTGGCCGTATGCCTGATACTGCGCGCCGCCGGTGACGCTGCCGAGTCCGCGGCTACGGCTTCTCGTCGTCCACCAGGTTCCAGTCGGCGCTGTCGATGTCCTGCACCGGCGTCGGCGGTGCCGGCGGGGTGCTGGGGTCGAAGCCCTTTTCCTGGTGCAGTTTCAGGCGCAGGCGCAGGTTGTTCTGCGAGTCGGCGTTCTTCAGCGCTTCCTCTTCATCGATGGCCCCTTCCAGCGCCAGCTCATAGAGCGCCTGGTCGAAGGTTTTCATGCCCAGGTTCACTGACTTTTCCATGATGCCCTTAAGCTCGCCAAATTCGCCCCGGTGAATAAGGTCGCGAATGGTCGCTGTGCCCAGCATCACCTCCACCGCCGCCCGGCGCTTGCCGTCCACGGTCTTGACCAGGCGCTGTGACACGAAGGCCACCAGGTTGTTGCCCAGGTCGTTGAGCAACTGCGGGCGCCGGTCTTCCGGGAAGAAGTTGATGATGCGGTCCAGCGCCTGGTTGGCATTGTTGGCGTGCAGGGTGGAAATCGCCAGATGGCCGGTATCGGCGAAAGCCAGGGCATGTTCCATGGTCTCGCGGTCGCGAATTTCGCCGATCAGGATGACATCAGGGGCCTGGCGCAAGGTATTTTTCAAGGCCGCCTGGAAACTGCGGGTGTCGACACCCACCTCGCGCTGGTTGATGATCGACTTCTTGTGCCGGTGAACATATTCAACCGGGTCTTCAATGGTAATGATATGGCCACTGCTGTTGCGGTTGCGATAATCGATCAACGCCGCCAGCGAAGTGGACTTGCCCGAGCCGGTAGCGCCGACGAACAGCACCAGCCCGCGCTTTTGCATGATGGTCTCCAGCAGCACCGGTGGCAGCTTGAGGTCTTCGAAACGCGGAATGTCGAGTTTGATGTTGCGTGCCACCAGGGACACTTCATTGCGCTGCTTGAATATGTTGATACGGAAACGGCCGACGCCCGACAGCGACAAGGCCAGGTTCATTTCCAGGTCGCGCTCGAAATCGATGCGCTGCTCGCTGTCCATGATATCGGCGGCGATGGCCGCCACTTCGCCAGGTTTCAACGCCTCGGCCGACAATGGCTTGAGCACGCCATTGAACTTGGCGCAGGGCGGTGCCCCGGTGGACAGGTACAGATCCGAACCGTCCTGGCTGGCGAGGATTTTTAGCAGGGCTTGGATTTCCATATACGTGGGTCCACAGGGCATTGATAGAAAAGTAAGCTATAGCTTGGCGGTAGACCAGCCCGCCATGCAAATCAAAGGACCAGTCTAATGAGCGGTACCCCCGTCGGCCGCAGCATCGCCGAACTGATCGAGCAACTGCCCCACGGTGACAGCCCGTTGCCAGCGCCTGGCCAATGGCCGCAAAGCCTGCGCACAGCGGTGGACATCGTCATCCATTCGCCCATGCCGATGTTGCTGTTATGGGGCCCGCAATTGTGCCAACTGTACAACGACGGCTTTGCCCACCTGGTGGGCAGCAACCACCCGCGGGCGTTCGGCCAGCCGGTGGACCTGATCTGGCCGCAGCTCAAGGACTTCACCGACCCCATCTACCAGGCCGTGCTGCAAGGCGAGGTGCGCACCTACGTGGAACAGGGCTTCACCCTTCCCCGTGACGACGGCGCCGCCGAAGTCTGGCTGGACCTGACCTACAGCCCCATCCGCGACGAGACGGGGGTGGTGGCCGGCATTCTGGTGACCGCTATCGAAGCCAACGAGCGGCGCCGGGTCACCGATGAATTGCAGCGCCGTTCCGAGGCCAGCGTCAAGGCTCAGCTCGACACCGAAGAGCGCCTGCAACTGACCCTGGAGGCCACCAACGGCGTGGGCACCTGGGACTGGGATATCCGCGAAGACCTGTTCCAGGCCGACGCCCGCTTTGCCCAGCTGCACGGCGTGGACCCCAGCCTGGCGGGGAGAATGCCCATCGGCGAATACCTGCAGGGCGTGCACCCCGACGACCGCGGCAAGGTGGCGCGCAGTATCAATGCCTGCGTGCACAGCGACGGTGAATACGCCAACGAATACCGGCTGCTGCGCCCGGACGGCGAGGTGCGCTGGGTATTCGCCCGCGGGCGTAGCCACAATGACCACCATGGCCGGCCCATACGCTTCGTCGGCGCCTCCATCGACATCACTGAGCGCCGCGAGGCGGAAAAGACCCTGGTGCGCCTCAACGAAACCCTGGAGGAACGGGTGGCCGAGCGCACCGAAGCGCTGGCCGAGGCCAACCGCCGTCTGCACACCGAGATGCAGGAGCGCGAACGCGCCGAAGACGCGCTGCGTCACGCGCAGAAAATGGAAGCGGTGGGCCAATTGACTGGCGGCATCGCCCATGACTTCAACAACATGCTCACCGGTATCATTGGCAGCCTGGACCTGATCCAGCGCTACATCAACGCTGGGCGCAGCCACGAGATCAGCCGCTTCATCGACGCCGCTGTCAGCTCCGCCCACCGCGCCGCCGCCCTCACCCACCGGCTGCTGGCGTTCTCCCGGCGCCAGTCACTGGACCGCAAGCGGCTGGACCCCAACCAGCTGGTGCATTCGCTCGAAGAGCTGTTCAGCCGTACCAAGGGTGAGCACATCGAATTGAAAATCCGCCTTGCCAGCGAGACCTGGCCGGTCAACACCGACGCCAACCAATTGGAAAATGCCCTGTTGAACCTGGTGATCAACGCGCGCGACGCGATGCCGGAAGGGGGCGAGATTCGCATTGAGACCGGCAACTTCACGGTGGCCCAGGCAAGCGGTGGCCCCGAGGCCATCAAGCCCGGCGATTACGTGCGCCTGAGCGTCTGCGACAATGGTGCCGGCATGACGCCCGCCATCCTGGCCAAGGCCTTCGACCCGTTCTTCACCACCAAACCCATCGGCCAGGGCACAGGGCTGGGGCTGTCCATGATCTATGGTTTCGCCCAGCAGTCAGGTGGCCACGTCAGCCTTGACAGCGAACCAGGCCGTGGCACGTGCGTGCACCTGTTCCTGCCACGCCACAACGAACAACCCGACAGCAGGCCGGCGGTGCTGGCGCCCCAGGGCGCCCCACTGGCCAGGCATGGCGAGTGCGTGATGGTGGTGGAGGACGACCCGGCCGTGCGCATGCTGGTGCTCAATGTGCTCGACGAACTGGGGTACCAGGCTCACCCCGCCGCCGACGCCAAGGCAGCCCTGCCGCTGCTGGAATCAAGTTTGCGCATCGACCTGCTGGTGACCGACGTGGGGCTGCCGGGGCTCAATGGCCGACAACTGGCGGAAATCGCCCGCCAGCATCGCCCTGGCCTCAAGGTACTGTTCATGACCGGTTACGCCGAGAAGGCCGCCGAGCGCCACACTTTCCTGGCCGAAGGCATGGACATGGTGACGAAGCCGTTCTCCATCGACCTGCTGGCCAACAAGATTCGCGAAATGATCAATCAACCCGCCCCTGACGGCGGTTTTGCGGCATAATCCCGCGCTTTTTACCACCGCTCAGGGGGCCGCGTCATGAAAGCTCAAGCTCGCCACATTCTGGTCAAGACTGCCGAAGAGGCCGAACAACTCAAGCAACGCATCGCCAAGGGCGAAGCCTTTGACGTGCTGGCGAAGAAATACTCCACCTGCCCCTCGGGCAAGCGCGGAGGCGACCTGGGCGAAGTACGCCCCGGGCAAATGGTAGGTGCCATCGACCAGGTCATTTTCAAGAAGCCCCTGCGTACGGTGCACGGCCCCATCAAGAGCAAGTTCGGCTACCACCTGGTGCAGGTGTTCTTCCGCGACTGAGGGCAGTGCAAGCGCAGCTTGCCAGGCTCGGTACCCCTCCCCGTTTCGGTCCCGCTGCCACATGGTTCATCGAACCGACACATACAGCACGTTTTAGCCGCCCCATTCAGGGGCTGTAGGCACTTGCCCGATACCAAATTCACATGCCCAAAGGTCGGCGACCGCGCTAATATGCACCTCTCCGCTGGATGCACCATTTTTTCAAGGATCCGAAATGCCCCTGACATTCCGTCGACTTGCGTTCTTTTGTGCCTTCCTCTGTTTCGCCCTGGCACTGATCTGGGGGGTAGCGGCCGAGCGGCTGCTGGCCTTCTGGGACATTCCCCACACTGAAGTGTCAGCCCTGATGGGCCGGCGCATCGCCGCGTTGCTGCTGGGGGTTGGGGTGATGTTCTTCAGCGTGCGCAACTGCCCACCATCACCTGCACGGGCAGCCCTGGTGCGAGGCTTCATGGTCGGCTGCCTGGCGCTGGGCCTGCTGGGCATGTACGACTGGCTGAGCGGCCACGCGGGGCCGGGCATCCTGGTGTCGGTCTTCGCCGAACTGGCGCTGGGCCTGGGTTTCATCAGTGTCGGCAATGGCGAACGCGCCAGCCTGCGACAGATGCAGGCCTCGCGCTGAAACACGAACGGCGGCCTTCCCAAGCCGCCGTTTGATCGGTATAGGCCGCTGTCAGATACGCTCGCCCTGACGCCTGACCTCGTTCAGGGGCTGGCCCTTGAGGTCTGCACGCAACCCGGCGATCAGGTTGGAGATAGCCCGGCTACTGTTGAGCTGCTGGGGCTTGATGCCGGTAAACGTGAAGTCCGATCCCTCGCGCGCCTGGTCGAACACCTTGATGGTCAGGGACTGGTCCTGAGCTACGGTGCATTGGCAGCGCAGGGGTAAAAAGCCGGATTCGATGATATTGCGCAGTTCAAGGGTGGACAGCATGGTAACGCTCCATTTCTTGTTGGTAGCATCCGTGATTGATACAGCGGTCGTTCGGACAGCCTAGATGGCTATTTGATTGCGCGCTGAACCACCGGTCTGGTGGTCTGGGTCCTGCCCAGTAGCCCAGCAGTTTTCATGCCTATCAAGCTAGCAATCCACCTCCTTGTGAATCAACGGTTTACCCCCATAAAGCCAAATAGCCATCATGCAACTTGCCCGTTTTGAGGGCGGTGATCCTGCAAAATGCACCCTACGTGGGAGCTGAAACTTTGCGCCGTTGACCACGGTCATCTGCTGTGAGGATTTCCAGCCGTCTCACCAGGAAAATCACCATGGCCAAGCCGTTGAGCGAAGACCGTCGCAGCGCCGCTGCCGACTCCCCCTCAGAGCCAGCCCCCCTGCCCACCTTGCTGGCCCCACAACGAGCCACGCGGGTCGAGCAGCCCCCGGAGGGCGACTGGTTATTTGAAATCAAGCACGATGGCTACCGCCTGATGAGCCGGGTGAGCGAAGGCCAGGTACGCTTGTTCAACCGCGAAGGCACGGACTGGACCGCTGAGCTGCCACGTCAGGCCCAGGCCATCGCCGCGTTGAACCTCAAGGAAAGTTGGCTGGACGGCAAGCTGGTGAAAGCCGATGCCCATGGCGTGGCCGACTACACCGCCTTGCAGCAGGCCTTTGAGGCAGGCCAGTGCCAGGACCTTCAGTACTACCTGTTCGACCTGCCCTTTCACGATGGCCATGACCTGCGCGAGCAGCCCCTGGAAACCCGACGCTCGCAACTCAAGCGTCTTCTGGGGACCCGCCGGCATAGCCTGCTGCGTTTTTCGGAAAGTTTCACCGCCGCCACCCCGGACATCCTGGAGGGCGTGTGCGCCCTCAACCATGAAGGTGTGATCGGCAAGCGCCGCGGCAGTTTTTACCAGGATGGCCAGCGCACCCTGGACTGGATCAAGCTGGACTGCCACATCGATCAGCAACACGGCGCCCCGCTCACCGAGACCCAGGCGCGCCATACGGACGAGCCGTCCCACGACTTCAGCGACGGGCACCGCGAATCGGTAGCAGGCGTCTCCTTGCACGAGCCTGAACGCATCATCGACCGTGACAGCCAGACCAGCCGCCTGCAGTTGGCTGCGCTCTACCAGCGTCTGGGCGCCTGGCTGCTGCCCCAACTCAAGGCCCGCCCGGTCGCGCTGATGCGCGCGCCCCACGGGGTGGAAGGTGACCTGTTTCTGCAACGCCACACCGAGCACCCCGGCGTTCCCCACATCAACCTGCTGGCACCGGCGCTGGATACCGGCCACGGGCGCCTGATGCAGATCGACCGGCTGCCGGGCGTGATTGAAGCCGTGCAGCGCGGCGCCGTTGAATTCCATACCTGGGGGGCCAGCAGCCAGCGCCTGGACAGCCCCGACCGGCTGGTGCTGGACCTGGACCCCGACTCTACGGTGCCGTGGCGCGCCGTACTGGAGGGCACCACACAGGCCCTGGCACTGCTGGACGAGTTAGGGCTGCGCGGCTACCTGAAGACCAGTGGCGGCAAGGGCATGCATGTGGTCATCCCCCTGGCACGCCATGCTGGCTGGGACGAGGTACGGGCGTTTGCCAAGGCAATTTCCCACTACCTGATGACCCAGATGCCGGAACGCTTCACTGCCGCGCAGGGCCCCCGGTCGCGCGTCGGCAGAATCTTCGTCGACTACCTGCGCAACCAACGCGATGGCTGCATGGCCGCGGCCTATTCCCTGCGCGCCCGCCCTGGCCTGCCGGTGTCCACGCCAGTCGCCCGGGAAGAACTGCAGGGCCTGACCAGCGCCCGGCACTGGCACGCGGGCAACATCCTCGAACGCCTGGAAACCCTGCCGCAGGACCCCTGGAAGGGTTACGACAACCGCCAGCGCCTTACCGCACGGATGTGGGCGCAACTGGGAGCCGAGCCACCGCACGGTTGAGGCGATTGTTGTAGAGGCTGAAAAGGTGTTTCACTAATTGTTAGCTGGCTTATTATTAGCGCGAAGGCTATTGTGCTTCGGCCTGACCAGGATGGTCTGGCGTTTGCCCTTTGAATGGTCACTGCCCGGAGAACCCCAACCCCGAGGGCAGTGGCCTTTTTTATGGGATGGTGGGCTGGGCTGTCCTTGAGACCAGCAACTGGCCCTACCTCATTCAACAACCGCAAACCGCCGCGCCGAAAACGCTACTGTCAAAGTTGACAGTTGTCGAAACTGTTACACAAGTCCTAGATACCGACCATACGCTTCAAGCGGGTGGCCCGTATGTCGTACAAACGCATGTTGATCGGCAGCCTTCTCCCCCTTGTGTTGCAGCCAACCCAGGCTGCCTGCCTGTTCGCCCCCTCGGACGGCGACGACGTCTATGTCTGCGACAGCGGCACCGGTACGACGCTCACCGACACCCAAGGCAGCAACACCTTGATCCTGCCCACCGCCGGCACTGGGCAGCTGGCCGGCAGCGTGAGGTTCGGCGGGGGCGCCGACGATATCCAGGTATACAGCGGTGGCATCAGCGGCAACGTCGAGCAAGGCGCCGGCATCGATCGCTTTTTCATGAGTGGCGGTAGCATCGGCTCGCTGAACCAGGGGGATGGCCGCGACCAGTTCGTCATGACCGGTGGCACCATCGTGGGTGCCTTCGAAGATGGCGATGTGGCCGAGTTCAGCGGCGGCACCATCGGCCGCGTCGATATGAAGCTGGACAACAACATCTTTGTGATGAGCGGCGGCACCATTCTGGGCAATCTGGTCACGGGCCTGGGCCGTGACACCATCGTGCTGTCGGGTGGACGCATCGGCGGCAACATCAGCATGAGCGCCGGTACCGATTCGCTGACCATCACCGGTGGCGAAGTCGGTGGCCAGGTGCTGATGAGCACCGGTGACGACCGCTTCACCTGGGACGGCGGCGGTACGATCAAAGGGGTGGTTTCCCTGGGCGATGGCAATGACACCGCACGCCTGGCCAACCTCGACGAAAGCATCCTGGGCCCTACACCGCTGCTGGTGGGCAACCTGGGCAATGACACGCTCATTTTCGACCACAGCACCCTCACCCGAGCCAACCGCTACCAGCTCTGGGAAAACGTCAACCTGACCAACGCCAGCACCCTGGACCTGGCGGACACCCTTACCCTCGGCGACCCGGGCAGCCTGACCGGCAACCTGAACATCGATGCCAGCAGCACCCTCGGCGCGACCACCGGGGTCGTCACTGCCTCAGTGGCCGGGCAGAACGTCACCGTGACCAACGCCGGCCTGGTGGACCTGAGCCGCGGCGGCACCCCGACGCTCAACCGCCTGACCGTGGTGGGCAATTATGTGGGCGACAACGGTAACCTTCGCGTGCAGAGCCTGCTGGCGGGCGACGACGCCGCATCTGACCAGTTGGTGGTGGCGCAAGGCACCCTGAGCGGCACCACGGCGCTCACCGTGACCAACGCCGGCGGCCTGGGCGCGCTGACCACCACCAACGGCATCCAGGTGGTCCAGGCCACCCAGGGCGCCACCAGTTCCGACGCCGCGTTCAGCCTGGCCAACAATCTGTCGGCAGGCGCGTATCAATACTACCTGTTCAAGGGCGGCGTCACGGCGGGCACCGAGAACAGCTGGTTTCTGCGCTCCAGTGTGGTGGCACCGGCCGCGCCACCCGCCTCTGCCCCTGCCGCGCCGGTGCCCCCGGAAACGCCTGTCACGCCGACCACACCGGCGACACCCACCGCACCCGTCACACCGACCACTCCAACAACCCCGGCCACTCCGGTGACGCCTACCGCTCCCACCCCCCCGACCTCCCCGGCGACGCCCGCGACACCCGTCATACCAACCGCCCCAACAACGCCCGGCACTCCCGTGACACCTGCCGCTCCCACCACGCCGACCACACCAGTGACACCCGCTCAACCGGTTCCGGCCCCCGCCTCCACGGCCCCCGTCGCCGCCGTGGGCACCCCCGTGCTGCCGGTGGCCGCGCCCGGCGAAGCTATCCCGCTCTACCGCGTCGAGGTGCCCGTCTACGCGGCTGTGCCACCCGCCGCCGCATTGCTCGCGCAAGCCGTGCTGGGCACCTTTCACGAGCGCCAGGGTGACCAGAACCTGCTGGGAGAACAGGGCGCCCTGCCCGCCGGCTGGGCCCGGGCCTTCGGCAGCCAGGTTCGCCAGGGCTGGAGCGGCGCCGCTGCCCCGACGCTGGACGGTTCGTTCAGCGGTTATCAGGTAGGCCATGACCTTTACGCCAGCGGCGAACGCGACGGCTATCGCCAGCACATGGGCGTGTTTGTCAGTCACGCCCACCTGTCCGGCGACGTCAAAGGGTTTGCCCTGGGTTTTCAGGGCGAAGACGCCGGCAACCTGAGCCTGGACGCCGACAGCCTCGGCGCCTACTGGACCTTGCTAAGCCCGGGCCAGGGCTACGTGGACGCGGTGGTGATGGGGACTCGCTTCGATGGCCAGAGCCGCTCCGTGCGCGGCTGGACCCTGGACCTGCATGGCCGCGGCGCCAGCGCCTCGGTGGAAGCCGGTTACCCGATACCGCTGTCGAGCCACTGGGCCCTGGAACCCCAGGCGCAGGTGCTGGTACAGAAAATTCAGTTCGACAGCGCCGACGATCCGGTCTCGCGCATCAGCTTCCACGCCGCCCCCTACTGGCGCGGCCGCGTGGGTGCACGGCTGGCCGGCGATTACCAGGTGGGCGGCGTGCCGCTGCAACCGTGGCTGCGGGCCAACCTGTGGCACACCTTCGGCGGCGAGGATACCCTGGCGTTCGACCACGCCGACCGCCTGGCCAGCGAGCACCGGGCAACCACCGCTGACGTCGGCGCCGGCGTGAGCGCTCGGCTCAGCCAGGAAGTCAGCGTGTACCTCAGCCTCAGCTATAGCCAGCAGTTGGACAGCCAGCAACAGCAGGCACTGGCGGGTACGGTAGGCCTGCGCTTGAGCTGGTAGCGCGCCTCAGCGGCGCGCGGCCAGCAGGCCCACCCCGGCGCAACTCAACAGCACCGCGCTGGTGCGGTTGAACAGCCGGCGCGGCCGAGGCTGGCTGAACCAGCGCTGCAGGTGGCTGCCGAGCCAGGCGTAGATGGCAATGGCCAGCCATTCCAGCAGCAGGAACATCAGGCCCAGCCAGAAGAACTGCTCGGCTACTGGGGCCGGCGCGTCGACGTTGACGAACTGGGGGAGAAAGGCCGTGAAGATCAGGATCGCTTTCGGGTTGCCCGCCGCGGCGCAGAACTCCTGCACGGCCAGCCTCAACAGGCCGCGGCCACCGGGGCCACCCGGCGCCTCACCGTTCACTGGCGCGCGCCATAGCTGCGCCGCCAGGTAGAACAGGTACAGCGCCCCCGCGACTTTCACCACCAGGAACGCCGCCTCGCTGGCGTGCAGCACCACGGCCAGGCCCATCGCCGCCAGCGCGATCATGCCGGCGAAGGCCAGCAGGCGACCGAGCCCCGCCAGGCAGGACGTGGCGAAACCATGACGGCTGGCGTTGTTCAACGACAGCAGGTTGTTAGGCCCTGGGGCCATGTTCAGGGCGAAACAGGCGGGCACGAACAGCAAGAGGGTCGCAAAGCTCACGGCGCGAGGCTCCAGAAGGTGGCCTGGCAGATTAGCATCGTGGTGCAGCGCGGCTCAACGAGGGTCGTCGGGGCTCACGTCATCATCGCCAGTCTCGGTGCGGACCTTGTCGGGGTCCAGTTCCGGGTCTTCGTCCAGGGGTAGCGGGTCCAATGCCTCATCGCCGGGCCGTGGCGCCACAGGGTCGGGGGCCAGGGGGTTGCTGGAGCGGTCGAGGGGGTCGGAAGCCATGGTGCACCTCTGATGGTGGGGGTTATCCAGTTTGGAGTGCCATGCCGCGCGGGAGTTGCGCGCCATTGGCCTCCCCGGACAAAACCCATTTGAATCCCTGCCCGCCACGCCTGTCCCACCTTATACGGATGTCGCGCAACCCTGCGCGCCCGCAGCCAAGGCTCGAGGTATTCATGAGCAACAAACCTTTGGAAAAGGAAGTACTGACCCGTCTGCTGCACGCCCACCCACAGGGGCTGGGCAAGGAAGTGCTGGACAATTTCACCGGCGAGAAAGCCGTGGCCGGCATGCTCAAGCATCTGCAGGACGAAGGTTACATTCACCACGGCACCGTCAGCATCGATGATCACCTGCCGTCGGTGACCTACCCGGTCAAGCTGACGGCCAAAGGGGTCGAGGCTGCCAAAGCGCTGGATCACTGACCCTCAACTGCAAAAATGCAGCGCCAGCAGCACCAGGGTGATGGCCAGCAGCATTTCGCCGCAGATCGCCACGCCCTCGCCTGCTGGCCCGAGCCCCAGCGCTCGTCGCTGCTGTTGCCGGGCCGCCCCCGCGGCCCACACCACCCCACCGGCCAGGCCAGAGGCCAACGCCACCATCAATAGCCACGCCATTCACCCCGCCCCCGCCAGGCCGCAAAAAAGCTTAGGGGCAGTGGCACGCCATTCGTTCCCCACCCTGAACCGCTTTTCGATTGAAACCTCGCCGGCACCCGGCGTAGAGGGTTGTACCGTCACCGTGGCTCGTGGATGCGGCAGCCGGAATGTTCGGCGCGAAAGCCCGCGGAGTGTTCGTAGGCGGGTTTGCGCACGCGCATGATGCCGCCCAGCGGCCGGTGCGCAGCCAGGCCATGCCAGGGGCTGAACGCCATGGCGGTGTCGATGGCCTGAATACGCTCAGGGGTCCAGGACGCCTGGCGGGGTACATGAATGCGTGCCACGGTCACATAGGGGCTATCTTCCTCCGGCCACTCCTTGGACGCGTCCTCGATGGGCATTTTTTCCAGGCTCGTCGCCAGTTGCACGCGCACTTCCCACAGCCCTTCATGCTCGGTGAAATACGCCTGCACCGCTTCGCGCAGGCCATCCGGTTTGTCATCCAGGTCGACCGGCTGGTCGGTCAGCGCGCGCAATGCCTCGGCCACCGGCACGACGCTGATTTTGCCGTAGTACGGCCCGTACAGAACCGGCACCACGGTCGTAAAGGTCTCACCCAGAGGGTGGGTCTTGGGGTGGCCGCCCAGGCTTTTCAGGGTGCCGCTTTCCCCACCCAGGGCCTCCACCGTGGTCTCGATACCTCGCAAAGCCGCCGACAGGGCGCGTTTGAGGCCGGGCATCTTGTCGGTGGTCTTGGCCAGCAGTTTGAGGGTCTTGAGAAAGTCCTTGGGTGTGGCCGCGGTGAACGCCGTAGCGTTCTGCATGACGAAGTCCTGCGTGGTGTCCCCTTCGCTGCCCGGCAGACGGGGCCCTTCGACGCCGACAATCTTGACCGCCAACCCGCGCGGCGTGGACACACGATCGTCAAGGATATCCCCGGGGTTGGTAGACAGGCGCATGTACACCTTGTACTCGCCCGGCCGGGCGAACGCCCCCTGGGCCAACTCCGACGGCAGGTTATCCAGTACCTGCAGCGAGCCCTCCAGCAGGCCGTGGGCCTTGGCATGCACACTGCGCACCGGGTGGCCGTAATCGGCCTGGGTGGTTTCCAGAATACTGTGCATGGCCTCGACCAGCTCGACACTGGTGTGCGCCTCGTCTTCGGGTATCTGTTCAAAATCGGCTTGAAACACAATAGCGCTCATGGTGGCACCTCGGTCAGGTCATCACGCTCCAGCACGGTCTGGAGCGGCAAGCGGCGATGCGATCAGGCACGTATTTCACCTGATCACCCGATATCAGTCAGGCGCCAGAGGCTGGGCGTTCAAGAAATGGCTCGTGTGCGCTGACGAGCGGCATTGGCCCTCGAACGGATGGACGAAAACGCCTCCGCCCGTCGGGCCGATGCAGCCGCGAGGTCTCTGGTCCGGTCCACACGTGCAGAACCGAGAGCCTGAGGAAAGCCCCATGACCGAACATGCCGTGGCCCATGTGGACCAACTTGAAGACGACCGTGCCCTGCGGGTAAAAGCCGGCGATGAGGAATTGATCGTCCTGCGCCACAACGGCCAGGTACGCGCCTACCAAGCGGACTGCCCCCACGCCGGGGCGCCGCTGGAACAAGGCGCGATCTGCGAGAACCGCCTGATCTGCCCGTGGCACAAAGCCGCGTTTGCCTTGAACGACGGCGAGGTCACCGAACCCCCTGCCCTGGCCAGCCTCAAGCGCTATCCCGCCCAGGTGCGCGACAACTACCTGTGGGTCGACGACCAACCGTTCACCGCCCCGGTGCCTGCGCCCCAGGCTGAAGGGCGCACCTTCATCGTGGCAGGCGCCGGGGCCGCGGGCGCGGCGGCGGTCGCAAGCCTGCACCGCCAAGGCTTCGCCGGCCAACTGGTGTGGGTTGATCAGGAAGCTGAACCGGCCTATGACCGCACAGCCTTGAGCAAATTTGTCATCGCTGGCAAAAAGACCGCGGCCGAAGTACCGCCCTTGCTGGACGACGAGGTCTTGGCCTGGCCGAACCTGCGGCGTGTACGGGCTACCGTCACCGCCATCGACGCCGTGCAACAGCGCATCACCCTGGACGACGGCCAGCATCTGACCTACGACGCCGCGCTGCTGGCCACGGGCGGAGTGCCCCAGCGCCCCGCTGTGGAAGGCGCGCAGTTGCCCGGCAGTTTCCTGTTGCGCTCGCGCGATGATGCCGCCCGGATACTGGAGCAAGTACGGGGCAGCCAGCGCGCGGTCATTGTCGGCGACAGTTTCATCGGCCTGGAGGCAGCATCGGCCTTGCGCCAGGCAGGCCTGCACGTGCGGGTGGTCAGCCGGCACGAGACACCACTGACCCAGCAGCTTGGCGACCAGGTGAGCCTCGCCCTGCGCCAATTCCATGAACGCAACGGGGTGGTGTTTCACACCGGCACCGAACCGGTGAGCCTTGAGGGCCCAGGCCGGGTAGAAACCGTGACACTCAAGAACGGCGAGCGCCTGGAGGCTGACCTGGTGCTGTTCGGCACTGGCGTCAAACCCGCCACACAGCTGGCTCGGGGCCTGGCATTGGCCGATGACCAGTCGCTGATCGTCGACGCGGGCATGCGCGCCGCGCCGGGCCTGTGGGCGGTGGGTGACATGGTCAACTTTCCACTGGCCGGGCACCCGTTGCGCATTGAGCATTGGCGGGTGGCTCAGCAGCAGGGCTGCCTGGCCGCCGAGAACATGCTGGGCGCGCAGCGCGAATACGCCGACGTTCCGTTCTTCTGGACCCTGCAACATGGCAAGACGCTGGAAGTGCTGGGCCATGCGCGTGCCTGGAACGGTGTGGAGGTGGTCGGCGACGTCGATGCCATGAACTTCGTCGCCCTGCTGTGCGTCGATGAACAGGTGGAGTCAGTGGTGGCCTGCGGGCACCGGGCGCTGCTGGCCACCCTGTCCCAGCGCATGAAGCGGCCGTTGTCGCGTCATGAAGCGCGGGCCCTGATCAATTCGTAAAACGCGCAGGCGCCGGCACGCCAGCGCCTGCTGGGTTCAAACCAAGGAGTACCCCATGAGCACATCACTGCAAGGCAAGAAAGTGTTGGTCATCACGTCCAATACCGGCGTGGAGCGCGACGAGCTGCTCAAGCCACTCGAAGCGTTGAAAGGCTTTGGCGCCCACGTGACCCATGGTTCGATCAAGGGCGGCACGGTGCAAACGTTCCTGCACGACACCGAGAAAGACCGCACGGTTGAATCGGAGCAGAAACTCGCCGACCTCAAGGGCGACGATTATCAGGCCCTGGTGATTCCCGGCGGCACCGTCAACGCCGACACCCTGCGCCAGGACAAGGATGCCCTGCGCCTGATCAACGAGTTCGTCAGCGCCGGCAAGACCGTGGCCGCCATTTGCCATGGCCCGTGGGCGCTGATCGACGCCGGAGTCATCGAGGGCAAGACCCTGACCTCCTACCCCAGCGTGCGCACTGACCTGGTGAATGCCAAAGCGGCTGGCTGGGTGGATGTCGAGGTCAAGGAATGCCCGGCCAATGGCTGGAAGCTCATCACCTCGCGCACCCCGGACGACCTGCCAGCGTTCAACCAGGCCATCGCCAACGCCGTGTAGCGGCAATTGCCTTCGTGGGGGCTGGGTTGCAGGACCGGGCGCAGGCTGGGGAGGCAGACAACGCGGTCGATCTAGCGAGCCCCTTCCCGAGCTTCGCCCGGTCCTACAGGGCTGCCACGGCCCTATAGGCCGGGCCGCGTGCCAAGCATCGGTCAGCCCACCAGCTGTTGCAACACCACCTCCAATGGGTGACGCAACTGCTTGTCGGCCATGCGCTTGACCTGGCTGCGGCACGAGTAGCCGGTGGCCAGGGCTTCGCCCTCCTTGTCCAGCTTGCCTGCCCACGACTGTTCGAAGATGGTACGCGAAGTGGCCTGGTTGCGCGCCTCATGCCCGTAGGTACCCGACATGCCACAGCAGCCGGTGGCCTCGGTTGAAAGGCTCAGGCCCAAGCGGCCGAACACCTGTTCCCACTGGCGGGTGCTGGCAGGCACGTTGGTCTTCTCGGTGCAGTGGGCCATCAGGCGGAAACTGCCGTTGCCCTTGGCCGCCTGCTCAGGCAAGACGTCCACCAGCCATTCCTGCGGCAGGGCCACTTTCGGGCAGTCTTCCAACCCCGGCACTTTCTGGTATTCCTGGCGGTACACCAGGGTCATGGCCGGGTCCAGGCCTACCAGGGCAACGCCGCAGTCAGCCAGAGCCTTGAGCTGGGTAGCGTTGCGGATCGCCGCCTTGGCGAAGGCACCGAGGAAGCCCTGTACATGCAGCGGCTTGCCATTGGCGCTATACGGCGCCAGGAACACGCGAAAGCCCAGGCGGTGGGCCAGCTCGATGAACGAGGCCAGCAGCGGCGTCTCGAAGTAGCGCGTGAAGGCGTCCTGCACCAGCACCACGCTGCGCTCGCGCTGGGCCAGGGTCAGTTCGCGCAGGGCCGGGAGGCTGGCGACCTGCACCTTGCAGCGGGTCAAGGTGGCCTGCAAGTTGTACCGGCTGATCAGCGGGCTGTCGACCATGCCAGCCTGGCCTTCCAGCAGGCGCCCGACCAGACGGCTGCCCATCACGGCGTTGTACAGGCCTGGGGCGTGGGCCAGGTAGGGCAAGGTAAACTCCAGCGAGCCGATCAGGTAGTCGCGCAGCGGACGCTGGTAGCGCCCATGGTACAGCTCCAGGAAACGCGAGCGGAATTCCGGCACGTTGACCTTGATCGGGCATTGCCCCGCGCAGGATTTGCATGCCAGGCAACCCGCCATGGCATCGTAGACTTCATGGGAAAAGTCCTGCTGGCCACGACGGCGCGCCAGGTTGTTGCGCAGTCGGCTCGGCAGGCCCTTGACCCACGCCGCCTTGCCACGGGCAGCGGCCAGCACGTCGACATTCGCCGCGCCCTGCAGGCGCAGCCATTCACGGATAAGCGACGCACGCCCCTTGGGCGAGTGCTGGCGCTCGCGGGTAGCTTTCCATGACGGACACATGGCGTCATCGGGGTCGAAGTTGTAGCAGGCACCGTTGCCATTGCAGTGCACGGCGCTGCCGAAGCTCTGCCATACACGCTCATCGATCTGGCGGTCGTAATCGCCGCGCATCGGCGCCTCGTTGACCTTGATCAGGCCCTCAGCGCTGCCCGGCGGGGTGCAGATCTTGCCGGGGTTGAGCTGGTTGTGAGGGTCGAAAGCGCCCTTCAGCGCTTGCAGCGTCGGGTACAGCTCACCGAAATAGGCCGGTACGTATTCCGAGCGCAAGCCCTTGCCATGCTCACCCCATAACAGGCCACCGTAGCGCTGGGTCAGCGCCGCCACCGCGTCGGAGATCGGCTTGACCAGCGCGGCATGGGCCGGGTCTTTCATGTCCAGCGCCGGGCGCACGTGCAGCACCCCGGCATCCACATGGCCGAACATGCCATAGGCCAGCCCATGGCTGTCGAGCAGCGCACGAAAGTCGGCGATGTAGTCGGCCAATTGCTCGGGCGGCACCGCGGTGTCCTCCACGAACGGCTGCGGGCGCACCTCACCTTCGACGTTGCCCAGCAGGCCTACCGAACGCTTGCGCATGGTGTACACCCGGTTCACCGCCGCCGCACCCTCGGCCAGGGTGTGGCCCAACCGCTCGATGCTGGTGTCGGCCTGCAAGTGCTCGACAAATGCGACCACCCGGGCGTTGACCTCGGCCGGGTCATCACCGGCGAACTCCACCAGGTTGATGCCCAGGGTCGGGCGGGTGGGGTCTTCGGGGAAGTACTCAGCCACGGCGTGCCAGACGATGTCCTTCATCGCCAGCAGCAACACCTTGGAGTCCACGGTCTCGATGGACAAGGGCTTGTGGGCCAGCAATGCATTAGCGTCGCGCAGGGCGTCCATGAAGCTGCTGTAGCGGACGTTGACCACCACCTGGTAGGTCGGGATCGGCAACACGTTGAGCTTGGCTTCCACCACATAACCCAGCGAGCCTTCGGCGCCGCACAGCACGCTGTTGAGGTTGAAGCGCCCCTGCTCGTCGCGCAGGTGCGCCAGGTCGTAGCCTGTCAGGCAGCGGTTGAGCTTGGGGAAGGTGCGTTCGATCAGCTCACCCTGGGTTTCTTCAATGGTGCGGGCCACCCGGTAGACTTCGCCGGCGCGCCCGGGCTGCGCACAGGCCTGGGCCAGTTCAGCCTCGTTCAACGGCAGGGTGTGAAGGCGCTGACCGCCCAGCAGCACGCTGTGCAATTCCAGCACGTGGTCACGGGTCTTGCCGTAGGTGCAACTGCCCTGACCGCTGGCGTCGGTGTTGATCATGCCGCCCACGGTGGCGCGGTTGGAGGTGGACAGCTCCGGGGCAAAGAACAGGCCGTGAGGCTTGAGGGCCTTGTTGAGCTGGTCCTTGACCACCCCGGCCTGCACCCGCACCCAGCGTTCCTGGACGTTGATTTCGAGAATACCGTTCATGTGCCGTGACAGGTCAACGACGATACCGTCGGTCAGCGACTGGCCGTTGGTGCCGGTACCGCCGCCGCGCGGGGTCAGCTTGACCGCCTGGAAGCGCGGCTCGGCCATCAGCGTGGCGACACGCGCCACGTCATCGGCGTCCAGCGGAAACACCGCGGCCTGCGGCAGGCGCTGGTAGATCGAGTTGTCGGTGGCCAGTACCGTACGGGTGCCGTAGTCGGTGCTCATCTGGCCGCGGAAACCGGCGCTGCGCAGGGCGTCGAGGAAATCAGGGTACAGGGTGGCCGGGGCGGTGCCGGTCAGGTGGGCGATCATCGGGGGATGGCCTCGTTTTATGTCAGGCAAATCATGAGTACGGCCAGGGCGGCTATGGTCAATAGCTGCCCGGGTAGTGGATGATGCCCATGTTCCCGGACTTCGGCGCCGGGCACAAACCGATATTGCCGCCGCCTTTGATGACTTTTACGAATGAATTACCGCAACCTGACGCCCTCCATGTCCGTGCTGCTGGCCTTCGAGGCCGCCGCGCGCCATGAAAGCTACACCCGCGCGGCCACCGAACTGTCACTGACCCAGAGCGCCGTGACCCGCCAGGTGCAAGCGCTGGAGCAACAATTGGGGGTAACGCTATTCCGCCGCGAGGGCCGCGCAGTAAAACTCACCGAGGTGGGCCGCCTGTACCAGCGCGAGATCGCCGAGGCACTGGGCCGCGTGCGCAGCGCCACGTTGCACGCCATGGCCCACCAGGCCGGCGCGGGCAGCCTGCGCCTGGCCACCCTGCCCACCTTCGGCTCGAAATGGCTGCTGCCGCGCCTGCATGGGTTCTACCGCCACCACCCCGACGTGCTGGTGCACATCAATTCGCGCATCGAACCGGTGGACTTCGCCACCAGTGGCATCGACGCCGCCATCGTGGTGGCCACGGGCGAACTGCCCGGCCTGATCTGCCACCGGCTGCACGCCGAGGAACTGATGGTGATCCTGTCGCCGACATTGGCGGCCACCCGGGCGCAGTGGAGACCTGCGGACATCAGCCAGCAGGTGCTGCTCAGTGTCGCCAATAACGCCAATGCCTGGGGCGAGTGGTTCACCCACCATGGCCTGCCTCACCAGACCATGCGCCTGGGCCCCAGTTTCGAGCTCACCTCGCACCTGGTGCAAGCGGTGCGCGCCGACATCGGCATCGGCCTGGTGCCGCGCATTCTGATCACCGACGAACTGGCCAGTGGCGAACTGACCTGCCCCACCCTGCCTTACGCCAGCGCACGGGGCTATTACCTGGTGTACCCGCCGCGCAACCAAGCGCTGCCGGCGCTGGATGCCTTCCGCCACTGGTTGCTGGACACAGCCGAGCGCGACGTCTAGGCGCGGCGTGGCACCCAGTATCGGGCCACCGCGCCGTGGGCGCCTTGCACGGGGTCCAGGTCGGGGAATGGCAGCGCGGCGATGGCAGCCCGCTGCGCAGGGGTCGGCGCCTGTCGGCAGATGTTGCCCTGCTGGCCCGGCGGGTAGGCGCCCACTACCTGAAAGTCAGTGCTGGACCCCAGGTTGCGGTGGCCAGTCCCGGCAGGCAGTAGCAGGACATCGCCCGCGCTCACCGGCACCTCCTCACCGCCGGGGCCACCCAGCATCAACCGCGCCTGGCCACTGAACACCCCCAGCACTTCGTGCCCCTGGGTGTGGTAGTGGTGGTAGTCGAACACACCGTAGCGCCACTGCGGTGGCCAGCCGTTACGCTTGAAGGTGCTCTCGAACAACGCAGCGGGGTCACTGCCCTGCACGGCGATGGCCTGGGGGTAGATCAGCACCGGCAAACGCGGGTTGTTGGGCACCCAGTCATGGGCGGTGGGAAACATCAAGGTCTTCACGGCGGGGGCTGCCTGGGCTCGGTTCATCATTGGGCCTGCTGGGCCAAGCAAGGCCAGCAGGGCCAGCTTGGCAATGTCACGTCGAATAAGGGGCATGAGGATCTCCGGCTGTTCAGCACGATCTGAAACCGGTTTCATGCTAGCACAGGAATCTCGCAGGCCCACCGCCGGTACCACCGACGCGGCCAGGGCCGCTGCTATGTATGGACTCGCCCCTACTGTCGACCCGCTTTTTGAAAAACTGATACCCGGTTGCATCTATGTATTAGGCCTATTCGAGGAAGCCGTTTTCGGCTTCTGGCCAACATTGGTTGAGCT